>Ga0255758_10002368_pt1 | contig 17602 bp, 10 predicted proteins | sample 011ome_24_FD_179958 | JGI IMG/M metagenome (GOLD analysis project Ga0255758, IMG submission 179958) | Coastal salt marsh microbial communities from the Groves Creek Marsh, Skidaway Island, Georgia - 011513CT metaG (version 2) | ecosystem: Environmental > Aquatic > Marine > Intertidal zone >...
AAAAGTTCGGCCAGGTTCCTTTCAAAACTTACCAGGGTAGGCACGGGTTCGGCTTGGCCACGGGTAATTTTGTGACTTATCTCAAGGAGGTCATCGATCGAGTTAACAGGCTGGTCATTAACGGACATGATCACATCCCCCGAGCTTAGGCCGGGTTTGGCACTGGCCGAGGGTCCGCCTCGGTTGGTGGAGTGCACCTGGACCCCCAACTTGTTTTCTCTTTGTGCCTCCAGGGAGGACATAAGGGTGAAATTACGAACGGTGATTCCCCAACTTTTTATTTCAACTTCCTTGGCAAAAGCAGGTTCCCTAGGGGCGGGAATGATTTTCCACTTTTTGGCTTTTCCGTTCCGTAAGCCTTGGATGGCGAGGGGCTGATTTGCAGGACGAGAATAGACCAGTTGATTAAATATAGGAATGTCTTCGGGAATACGGGCCGATACTTTTTTTCCCGCGTATTTTGTGATGATGTCACCTGCCTTGATTTTGGCGAGGTCAGCGGGAGAATCCGCAATGACCCCGGCAACCAGAATGCCCGATTGATTTTCCTCGATGATGGGTTGGCACTCCAGGCCAACCCAGGAACGGGATACATATCCGTGGCTCTCCAATTGCTTTGCTACCTTCTTGGCCAGGTTGGAGGGGATGGCTCCGCCAAGGCTCCCGATTCCAACCTCATTAATGCCGATAATTTTTCCGCTTTTGTCGACCAAGGGGCCTCCGCTGTTACCGGGATAAATCACCGCGTCATGGCCAAGCCAACGTACAAGTTCTCCCACATTTTCCCCATCGAGGCGAAAAGATTGGCTGCTGGCTGAAATTAAAGCGGTATTGGAAATAATGCCCTTAGTGACGGACTGAGAAAGGCCAGCAGGGCTACCCATGGCAAAGCACACATCCCCGACTTTTACCTTGTCTGAGTTTCCGAACTTGGCAGTTTTAACGGGAGCGGCATTTGTGGCTCTTTGTTCCAGGCGAAGGCGAAGCAGGGCAAGGTCTGTCATGGCATCGGCTCCGAGTAAATCGGCCATTACTTCTTCTCCGTCAAAAAGGCGGCAGGTCAACCTGGATGCCTTTCCGGCCACATGGTGGTTGGTGACCACCAAGCCGTCATCACTGATAATTACACCACTGCCGGTGGAGCGCGACTTCATCATTCTGCCCCCAGACCCTTTTTCGGAAACGACTTCAATCCGAACAATGGCTTGGTAGACATTTTGAATTTCCTGACTGATTGATACAGTTGAAGGTGCCCCCCCCAAGGAACTCACGAAGATAGTGGCAGCCGAAACGAGAAGATAACGAAAAAGATGTGACATGATTATTTAAGCGTTGCTGGTCAGGGGAATCGTTTTACTTTATGCGGCATAAGAGAAGGGGATATGAGACTTCTTATTAAAGATCAAATGGCAAGCAAACAAAAGGAAGAATCCTATGAGTGGAGAAAAAAAACCTGACATTTTACTGGGAGACCGGCAGCGTCAATTTATTGCTTTCGTTTTATGTTTTGCCGGAGTGCTTCTGCTAGGCTGTTTAATCGCGGCGGTCATTTACATCCTAAACCAAGCATTTTCTTTATTTGCCGGAGTGATTTGGTCATTGGCCTTATCGGGCATGCTTGCGATATTGCTCCGTCCCCTAGTGTCCCTCCTGGAAGAAAAAATCGGGTTTAGTCGAATGTTTTCCATATTAACTCTTTATGGTCTGGTGGTCTTGACCGCAGGGGGGGCAACCTGGTTTCTAGGGGCCAAAGTGTTGCAACAATCCCAGGAATTTATCGGGGCTGCCTCCGAATGGCCAGACCGGTTGGAAGAAAAAGGGAAAAAACATTTGCCTCCTGAAACATGGGCCGCCGTAGCCGGTCAATTTCAGGCTTTTAAGGATTACTGGCAGGATATGCTGGGTGAGGATGCCAGTGTGGGGAAATTGGTTCTTCAACCCGCCGAGAAAGGAATTTATAACTCTCTTAGCCCCGAAGAGCGTGATGCTTTTCACGACCTTGAGGTCATGGAACGGGAGGAGTTTTTTGCTCTAAAGTCATCAGAAAGCCAAAGTGCATATTTATTGCAGAAGAGCCTGGAAAGAAAGAATCAGTCGATGGAAATGATTGAACAAAAAAGTGGGCAAATTGCGGTCAAATCCGCAGAGGTCCTTGAGTCTGCCTGGGATGGTTTAATTAGTTTATTCACCCAGGTTACCTTTCTCGCGGTGATTCCTATATATCTTTTTTACTTCCTGAGCTCGAACCGAAACCTCCTTGACGACCTGGACCGGGAGTTGGGGTTTCTTTCGGATTCTCTTCGGGAGGATGTGGTGTTTTTACTTCGGGAATTTGTGGGAATCCTGGTGGCCTTTTTTAGGGGACAGTTATTGATCGGTTTGCTTATGGGGATTGGCTATGCCATTGGGTTCAGCCTGAGTGGTTTGAAGTTTGGGATTACCCTGGGTCTTCTTTTTGGCTTGTTAAACATAGTACCCTACCTGGGATCGATTGTTGGGGTCTGTGTGACCCTGCTGGTTGCCTATTTTCAGCCTGATGGGATTGCTGAGAGTGGAGAATGGAATGTATTGTTCAGTTGTGCCGCTTCCTTTGCAATCGTGCAGGTGATTGAAAGTTACTACCTGACTCCTAAAATTATGGGGCAACAAACCGGGCTTCACCCCGTGGTTGTAATTGTTTCTATTTTCTTTTGGGGCACTGCTTTGGGGGGTATTTTGGGTATGATTTTCGGCATTCCATTAACTGCCTTCATTATCGTTGCCTGGCGATTGCTTTGCCGGAAATATCTCAACCGTTCCTTTTGTTGACCCTCAAGGGTTAAATTTTTTTCGTTTCAACAGGAAGTTTTTCTCTGCTCCTTTCTTTTGTGAGCAACATTACCTTGAAAGGATAGGCGTAATCTTGGATGTATAGGTTTCAGAATTAAGCATTTACCCATGGCTACCCAAGATAAAGATTTCGTCCACCTGCATGTCCATTCAGATTTTAGTTTACTGGATGGCTGTTGTCGGATGGACAGGTTGATGGACCGTGCGGTGGAGTTGGGTATGTCCGCCATGGCTCTGACTGATCACGGCAATCTATTTGGAACCATTAAGTTTATTCAACAAGCGGAAAAACGTGGGATCAAGCCGATCATAGGTTGTGAGGGGTACATGGTTACCGATCATAAAAATGATGAAAAACCAGGTCGAGAAAATCATAAATCATATCACCTTGGGTTGTTGGCTAAAGATTATGAAGGCTACAAGAATTTATCAAAGGTTGTCTCGGACGCTCATGTGGATGGCTTTTACTACAGGCCCCGCACCGACTTAGAGACTTTGGCTGAGCATTCCAAGGGCTTAATCGGGTTTACCGGGTGTATGCAGGGCTGGATCCCCCAGCTTATACTGAAGGGCAAAGAAGGGGAAGCCGAGCAAGCTATGGGGCAAATGATTGATATTTTTGGTAAGGAGAATTACTTTGTCGAACTTCACAATCACGGAATAGAAGAGCAGGCCCAGTTAGTGCCAGAACTTTTAAAACTGGCCAAGCAATTCGACCTGAAAGTCATCGCATCCAATGATGTGCATTATGTGAAAGGGGAAGACTGGGCCCCTCACGATGCCCTGCTTTGCATCCAGACAGGTTCGAAGTTGGATGACCCAAACCGTATGCGATACGAAGCCCGCGAATTTTACCTGAAATCGCGACAGGAAATGGAGGAACTTTTTAAGGAGGCTCCGGAGTCGATTATCAATACTTTTGCGGTGGCGGAAATGTGTGATGTAAAGCTCCCTTTTGGGGAGAATAATTATCCGGTTTTCACCCTGCCTCCTGAAATCTCCACAACGGTTTCTGATAATGTGGAATACCTGAAGAATCAATGTATTGTTGGTATGAAGGAGAGGTATGGCCTGGAGTATCAGGGAACCGATCAACGGAATGATAATACCGATGAAAAGGAAAAGGAGCTCAGTGAGCGTATCGATTACGAGCTCGGGGTCATTGCCAAAACCGGATTTAATGATTACTTTTTAATTGTTGCTGACTTTATGCTTTGGGCCCGGGAACAGGGTATTCCTGTTGGCCCCGGTCGGGGCTCCGGTGCAGGCTGTCTGGTCGCTTATTTGCTTGGGATTACGGATATTGATCCCCTTCGCTTTGGTTTATTGTTTGAGAGATTTCTAAACCCGGAGAGAGTATCACCTCCCGATTTTGATATAGATTTCTGCATGCGCCGAAGAGGGGAGGTTATTGAGTATGTCAGGGAGAAATACGGGCGGGACTGCGTGGCAAACATTATAACTTTTGGCACTTTTGGTGCCAAAATGGTCATGCGGGATGTCGCCAGGGTTCGGGATTTACCTTACGCGGAGGCTGATAAGTTGGCCAAGATGGTCCCGGACGATTTGAACATTTCCCTGGATGATGCGTTGGAGAAAAGTCCGGAATTTAAAGCGGAATATGAAAATAACCCGATTGCCACCCAGATTGTGGACACCGGTCGGGTTATTGAGGGTATGGTCCGAAATGTCGGAACCCATGCGGCAGGGGTCATCATTGCCGATCGTCCCCTGAAAGAACTGGTCCCGTTAACCACCCAGGACGGTGTATTAACCACCCAGTTCCCCAAAGACCCAGTGGAGGACTTGGGCCTTCTAAAAATGGACTTTTTGGGTTTGAAGACCTTGACGGTTATCTCCGAGGCCGAGGCTCATATCCGTAAAAAAGATGGACTGAAAGATTTTCGGGTGACCGATGCACCCTTGGAGGATGAGCTTACTTTTAAGTTACTCAACGAGGCCCGTACCATTGGGGTTTTTCAGTTGGAGTCCGAGGGAATGCGCCGGTTGTGCCGGCAAATGACCATTTCCAATGTGGATGAGATCATTGCCCTGATTGCTCTATATCGCCCGGGCCCCATGGATTGGATTCCCGATTACATCAAAGGCAAGGAAGACCCCTCGACCATCAAGTTCCCTCATCCATTGCTGGAAGATGTGTGCGCTGAAACCTATGGTGTGATGGTCTACCAGGAGCAGGTGATGGAAGCGGCACGCTGCATTGCCGGGTATACCTTGGGAGGTGCGGATATCCTTCGCCGGGCTATGGGGAAAAAGAAGCCGGAGGAAATGGCTAAGCAAAGAGAGATTTTTGTAAAAGGGGCCAAAGAAACCAATGGGATTGAGTCGAAGAAAGCCAACGATATCTTTGATATTCTGGAAAAGTTTGCCGGTTATGGCTTTAACAAATCTCACTCAGCCGCTTATGGAATTATCAGCTATCAGACTGCGTTTTTAAAGGCAAATCACCCGGTTGATTTTATGGCAGGTGTCCTTGCTTGTGAACTTGGTAACTCGGACAAGCTATCCCACTTTATTGCCGAATGTTCTGATATGGGAATTTCAGTCCTCGGGCCCGATGTCAACGAATCGGGCGAAAACTTTACACCCTTGGATGCCAAAGGAGATGGTTTGGGTTCCATCCGTTTTGGATTGGCCGCAGTTAAAGGTGTTGGGGATGTTGCCGGGAGGATCATCGTGGAGGAGAGGGAGAAAAACGGACCCTATGAAGGTTTTATTGACCTGGTCGGCCGGGTTGATGGCAAGGCGGTCAATAAACGGGTATTGGAATGCTTGATCAAGACGGGGGGATTTGATGCTCTCGAGGGTAACCGTGCCGCCTTACTTGCTGATTTGGACCGTGCGATGGGGGAAGCTCAACTTAGACGGAAAGACCGGGAGGCGGGGCAGGTAAACCTGTTTGATTTAATGGGGGGAGATGAGGATGGCAGTGATTCGGCGGATGACTTTTCGTCCGCAGCCAAACTGCCGGATGTACCGGAAATGGATGAGCTTGAGAAATTAAAGCTGGAAAAGGAGTTGTTGGGATTCTTTTTGTCAGGCCATCCAGTGGATACCCTAGGGGGCTTAGGCCCTCTGTTGGATACGATCACGGCTGAGGAGATTGAAAACCTGGAAGGTAAAAGATCTTTCAGGCTATGTGGAGTCATCGCGGAACTTGAGCGGAGGTATACAAAGAAAGATGCTCGGCCTTGGGCTCGTTTTACTTTAATGACCAAGGAAAAAGATTTTTCTCTCCCCATGTTCACCGAAGCCTATGAGCAGTATGGGCAGAAATTAGAAGAAGGTATCATGGTGGTGGTGGAAGGCGTGGCTTCTCACCGGGATGGAGAAACCAGGTTGACGGTAAATTCATCTTTGCCCGTGGATTCAGCTCTGATCAATATTGTCGAGGAAGTTACCTGGCTGCTTGACCCAGACCATGATGAAACAGTCCCTTTTCTGGAAGATATTTTTGCTCTGGGAGATAAGGGCTTGGGCAAGACCTTAGTTCGCTTGGGCTTTGCCAAAGAAAATGAAGCCGACGGCTTAGTGGTGGAAGCCGATGATCGCTTTACGATGAGATTAACATCGGAACTTTTTAAAGAATGGCGAATGAAGAAGCCAGTGAGAGCCGCTCGGGTTACAATTAAAGCCCCTGAGCCCCCCCAGGAACGAACTTATGGCCGACGATCCAGTTGAATATAATTATTCTTACATTCTTGACCATCCCAATACTTTTGTTACTTTAAAACTTTTTTATCATGACTATCGAAATTAAATTACGTAAAGGTGAACCCATTGATCGTGCTATACGCCGGTTAAAAAAGCGTCTGGACCGAGAAGGTGTCATTCGTGATGTGAGAGCCAAAAGATATTTCGAGAAGCCATCAGATAAGAAACGCGTAGCCCGCAAAGTCGCTGCTTTTTCACAAATGTTACGCACTCGTTACGAAAAAATGTAACAATTTCAACTTCGGGTTGTTGGATTTTTACTCGTAAGTTTTCCGGTTGTTCTCTTAACTAATTGGTATATGTCCCAATTAGCCAAGAGAAAAAATTTGAGTCTCCGCCAACAATGGCGTGTTTTTGATAAACAAAACTCCTCGCCCAAGTCTTACTTGGATCTGTGTGGGAGAATGATTGAGGTTGGGGAATTTCTTCTCGCACATGATGTGGCTAAAGACGGGTTGGGGAAGCATAAACATGATCGGTTGCTTTCCCAAAAAGCGGCTCATGCCCTTTGTAAAGCTGGCTCACCCATGATGGCTACAAAAATCTTGGAAGACTTGGTCACTTCCGGGGTACGAGATGTGGAAACCCAAAGTCTGCTTGCTAGCGCCTATAAAGACCTTTGTGAGTACTCCACCAATCCTGAAAATAAGTCTCATTATGCAGAACTTGCTATCTATCGATACAAGGAAGCATTTGTGGTTCAATTGCAGGAAGCTGAGAAGGGAATTGATAATTTAGATAGCCAGTACTACCCCTGTATCAATGTGGCTTTCATGCATTTCGTCTCCCACAATTTGCCCAAAGCCCACAAATACGCAAACTTTGCCCGAGAGATCTGCCGCACTCTTAGGCAGAGAGGTGATGGGTCCTATTGGGTGCTTGCCACGGAAGCCGAAGCCAGTCTTTTACTGGGGGAAATTAATGAAGCCATCCATACTTATTCGACAGCGGTAAACCTAGAAGATGCCCAACCTTCCCATATTGCAAGCACTCGTAAACAAGCCTTACAGATATCTTCTCTTTACAGTGATTCTTCAATTCGTGAACGGATTTTAGAAGCCTTTCCTGTTTTAGGAATCGTAGCATGCTCTGGGCATGTAATAGATAATGCCGATAGCAATCGACGCTTCCCTCCCGAAGCTGAAAAAATTGCCAAGCAAAAAATCGAAGAGAAACTTGAGCAAATGGGAGCCAATTGCGGTTATAGCTCCGCAGCTTGTGGGACTGATATTCTGTTTCTTGAAACCATGATCGAGCGAGGTGGAGAGACCCACATTTTTCTTCCTTTTGCCAAAGATGAATTTATTGAAACCAGCGTGAGAAGAGCAGGTGGGGATTGGGTATCAAGGTTGGAGAATGTCTTGGATCATGCCACCTCGGTTCATTATGTTACGCATGAAGGCTATTACGGAGATGACTCTTTATTTTCATTCTGTAATCAAGTGATGATCGGTTTTGCTGCGATGCGCGGACGTGGTTTAGATGAGGACCCCCAGCTTTTAGTTTTCTGGGATGGTAAACCGGGATCGGTTGGAGGCACTGGTGAGTTAGTGAATTCCTGGAAGTCGGTCTTTAATGAACCGGTGGTAATCGATGCCAACGAAGTACTCACTGACCTTCCTGGTCTCAAATCCGGTAGAGTTATTGAGTCTCCTACCCAAATTGATATTTCAAAAGACGGATTTGGCGATTCTTTGCAACCCATTCGGTCAGTTAAAACAATGATTTTTGCGGATGCCGCTGGCTTCAGTCAAATTACGGAAGATTTAACCAGTCAATTCGTGGAAGCTTTTCATGGAGGGGTGGCACAGATGATAGAAAAACTCCCTCAGCCGCCATCTTTTGTCAATACATGGGGAGATAGTTTCTTTGCGGTTTTCGAGGATCTTGAAAGTGCTCTTAAGCTAGCTCTCGGGATGAGAGATTATTTTACAGACGGAAAATGGTCTGAATGGTTGCCCAGTGGAAACATGGATGTCCGAATTTCCATGCATGCAGGACCTGCGTATGAAGAATTTGATCCGATCCTCAAGAAAAGAAACTTTTTTGGAAGTCATGTAAATCAAGCTGCCCGAATTGAACCTATTGTACTCCCGGGATCTGTATTTGTTTCCGAAACCGTGGCTGCCTTGATCTCCTTTGGTTATGAGGAATACGATTTTGAATATGCAGGCAATATTGATTTGGCAAAGAACTATGGGACTTATCCAGTATACATTCTTCAACGAAAAGGATATTCAGATAAGTTAATCTCCTAATTTTATCTATGGGGTTATTTCAATCCAGTCATAACACGAGGGATGTTCCTCCCCCTTTTGAGTCTTACTCAGGAGATGGACCTTATGCTTTCATAAGTTATGCACACGCTGATAAAGTAAAAGTTTACAAAACTATTGCCGCGTTTCGAGCTCAGGGAATTAATATTTGGTACGACGAAGGGATACCACCCGCCGGAGAATGGGTTGAGGAACTCGCTCAGGCGATTAAAAAATCCACTGCATTTGTAGTTTTCGTTTCGCACCGGTCTGCTGGCTCGAGGTATGTTAGCATGGAAGTTCAGTATGCTTTAAGTGAACAAAAAGAGATTCTCACAATATTTCTCGAAGATACAAAATTACCTCCAGGGCTTTCTTTATGCCTTCAGCAATTTCAGTCGATCTCTGTATCAGAACCAAACTGGATAGAAAGTGCTTGTAAGGCCCTTCTTCAGAGGCAGGACTCTCTTAATTATACTGGTTCAGTAGAAAGAGTTCACGCTGATCTCTCATCGCAGGAAGAAGAAATTGATTATAGTTTGGAACTTTGGTCATTTTGGACAAGAGCCCAAGCTGCCCAGAACCTTCGGTTTACAAAACGCGGCAATCATTCACCTCCTGCATTAGATCCAGCCCAAGAAAGCTTATCAGGAAATAAGCCATCTGCTTTGCATCCTCCCTTGGTACCTGAACCCCAGCCTTTGTTACCTAAGGAATCTGATAAAACAAGGCATCCTTTCGCCGTTGATGTAACTATAACCCCGGGCGTAACAAATAATGAACCAGAGTTTAGAGATCATCATGTCAATGATTATGCAGGGATTTTTAAGTGGGTTCCTCCTGGGGAAATTACCATTTTAGTCCCTTATTCTGATGAGCGAAGATTGGTTCATGTTAGGGAGGGGTTTTGGCTTGGCGAATTTGTGGTGACCCAATCGGTATACACAAGGATTATGGGGGCAAACCCAAGTTTTACGGATTTAGGTCTCGGCGAAAATCCTGAAAATTATCCAGTCAATAATATTTCTTGGTTAGATGCGGTTTCTTTTTGTCGGGCCCTCACCATGCTTGCCCAAAATGAGGGCCAACTTCCGGAAAAACATGAGTACCGGTTGCCCACTGAGGTCGAGTGGGAATATGCCTGTCGAGCCGGCTCTCAGACAGATTTCTACTTTGGGGATGACCCCACGGTTTTACACAATCATGGTTGGTTTCGTGGAAATAGTCGCAAAAAAATGCACCCGGTTGGTTTAAAGTCACCTAACCCTTGGGGGTTGTATGACCTGCATGGTAATGTCAGGGAATGGGTGGGTAATTCTTTCGTCAATACATTACTCAATGACAGTGAACAGGATGAGTTTAGGATCAGCAGGGGAGGGGCTTACATGAAGCCTGCGGTTGAGTGTAAATCATCTTCGAGGTCCACCAATTCATTACACCATCGTTTTCGTAATCTTGGTTTTCGTGTGGCTTTGGCACCTGCGGCGAAATTATAATGATTTAAACCTGACCGGGGAATGGTTTTCCCATTGTCTTTGATTCAAAAAACAGGCATTCTGATACTTTGCTATGAACAAAAATTTATCCCCAGAGAAAGAAAAAAATCAAAGCTTGGATGGCAGCGATCAAGTCGCTGTTCGCAAAGATAAATTGGATAAAATGAGGGAGTCCGGCATTGACCCTTTTAGGGCAAACTGGGATCAAACCCATGTTTCAAAAGAAGCTATCGCCTTGCTTCCCGTAGAGAAGGAAAATGGGCCAGAGGTATCAGTCGCCGGCCGAATAGTTGCTTTTCGTTTGATGGGCAAGGCTTCCTTTATCAAGATTTTAGACCGAGCCGGGAAAATCCAGTCCTATGTCAGGAGGGATGAGATTGGAGAGGATGAATATGCACTGTTTAAAAAATTGGACCTGGGTGACTTTATCGGTATCCGAGGTCCTCTTTTTCGAACCAAGACTGGAGAGGTAACGATTCGGGCAAAGGAGTACCGTTTGGTCTCCAAAGCACTTCGGCCACTTCCCGAGAAATGGCATGGTCTTACCGATAATGAACAAATTTATCGGCAACGCTACCTGGACCTCGTGGTGAATGATGATTCCCGTGAGCGTTTTCGGGCCCGCAGCCAAATCATTCGTGAGATTCGGGAATTCTTTTGGAGCCGTGACTTTTTGGAGGTTGAAACCCCGATGCTGCAAGCTGTTTCCGGGGGGGCGGCGGCTCGCCCTTTCCGTACCCACTTTAACGCACTGGATTGTGACTTCTCTATGAGGATTGCCCTGGAATTGCATTTGAAACGCCTTTTAGTGGGCGGCTTTGACCGGGTCTTTGAAGTTGGCCGGGTTTTTCGGAATGAGGGGCTGTCCAGACGCCATAACCCGGAGTTTACCATGCTCGAAGCGTATCAGGCTTATTCCGATTACCGGGGTATGATGGAGTTAACCCAGTCATTGATCCAGCAGGTTTCTCAAAATGCCCTGGGCACCTTAACTTTGGAACGCTCGGAAGGTGAGCCTATTGAACTTTCCGGTACTTGGAGGGAAGCCAGATATAAGGACTTAATTATTGAGGCTGTGGGGCGGGATGATTGGTTTGAATTGCCCAAGGAAGTGAAATTGGAAAAGGCCAAGGAATTAAAAATTGAGGTGGATCCCACCCTGGAAGATTTTGAAATCACCAATGATGTGTTTGAAAAAGTGATTGAGCACACTTTGATCCAGCCTACTTTTGTGACTCATATACCTCGTGAACTTTGCCCTCTCGCCAAGATTACTGAGAGTGATTCTTCCACCATCGATGTTTTTGAGCTTTGCATCAACGGGCAGGAAATAGCCCCGGCCTACTCGGAGCAGAATGATCCAGCAGTCCAGCGTGAAGCTTTCATGAAACAGGTAGGGGAGGAAACCCAGGAATTGGATGATGATTTCCTTACTGCTTTGGAGCATGGTATGCCACCGGCCGGTGGCATGGGTATGGGCATTGACCGCTTGGTTATCTTTCTTACCAACGCGGCCAATATACGGGATACAATCCTTTTCCCCACTCTTCGTCCTTCCTGATTCTCCAGTGTTTCTCTATGCTTCATAATCGGCTCCGGGGTAGATGAGTGATCCGAGAAATGATGTGCCTATTTTGATAAAACCCATATGGTGGCGGCAGTTGGGCTTTACTTTGTTTCTTTTGGTATGTGCTTTTTTCTTTGCTTTGGTTAATTTTCTTGGGACCTTTTTAAGCTGGTTAATCACGATATTTATGCTGATTTCGGCGACCTTAAATTTATTGGATCAAATCTTCAGCTGGTCGAGGTTGAAAATTGATCACAATGGGTATGATTTAAGAACTTGGTGGGGCCGGAAAAAATATTCACATCAGGAAATTAAAAGCTTTGATTTGGATAAATATATGCACCGGCAATTAATCGTTATAAATTTTAAGAAGCCAAAAGGTACGACTATGGACAGTTTATCCCTGCCATTTCCCTGTGCATTTGGAAGGCCGGTGGAAGATGTGCTCAAAGTGTTGAGGAAATCTTTGGATAAAACACCCCGTCCTCATAAATGACGCCTTGTTTAAAATCTCGCGGGTTTTAAGATACGCTACTTTTTTTGAAGAGAGAGCAGGTAGGGCTGACAAGGTAAGCAATCCCTATGAAGACCATTTGGGACACAACGAATGTCATCAGGGGGTTAAATGCTTTATCCATAAACCCATAAGAGTGTAAGCCCACGCCAAGCATATTGGTGCCGAACCAGGACCAGGCAGTCACTACATTTCCAAAAATAGCCAGGCAGGCAATTCCGCGAATTTTAGCAATCCCTGCCCAACGGGCATGGAGGATGATCGCATTCCAAATAACGATGAGAAGGGCACCGTTTTCCTTGGCGTCCCAGCCCCAGAACCGGCCCCAAGATTGATCGGCCCAAATCCCTCCGAGCACGGTACCCACCAAGCTGAAAAAGAGAGAGAAGCAGGTAATGCCAAAAATCATCGACCCCAAGGTTTTCTCAAGCTGTTTGCGGGAAGAGGACAGAAGGTCAGAAAACCGGTTTGGCTTGTTTTCTGAAACAAAGATTTGATGGATAAAGTAGTAAAAGATGTAGGCAATGCCCAGGAATCCCGCCAGGAAGGTAGTGGAGTAGCCAATGGTTACGGTGACCACATGAGTTGCCAGCCAGAAGTTGGAATCAAGCACAGCCCGCATCATTTCCATGGTGTCGCCTGTCGGGTTGAGGGAGGAATCCAGGCTGAGGTTGTGAGCAATCACCAGGCTGCCAAAGCCAACCATGGCCCCCATGGAAGATGCAATCCCAAGCCGCAGGTATTTTTCCGTAAACCAGCAAAGTAAAACCGCTCCCCACCCGATAAATAAAGCAGAAGAGTAGAGGTTGGTGACAGGAGGCCTGCCTTCGATGTACATACGACCAACGAGGCCAAAGGTATGGGCAATCAGGATGATCAGAGTCAGGTGGTAGGCAACATTCTTGAAGCTCTTGGAGTGGTTTGCGTTAAACCTGGAGGTATTAATAGTCAGGCAGAACCATGAGAGGCATGCAGATAAGAAAATAATGATGTAAGCGATTGAACTGCGGTAAAAAGGTTCATAGGCATTGTATGTTTTCTCAAACCCAATTTTGGAGACTTGGTCCGGTGCTCTTTGTTCGCAGAGTTCCCGGATCGAAGAAACCGCCGCATTGAAAGATTCGGGGTCCTGATTCAGGTATGACAGCCTGAGCTGTTCGTAATAAGAGAGAATGGGGTCCACCTCTGTACGCAACCTGATGGCTTCTGCGTATTGGGCAGCAAAGAGAGCCGTCGGGTTTAGTTTTTCATTGGTGAGGATGAAGTTGACTTTCTGCTTTAACGGTTCCCTCTCAGTACCGACTAAATCCTGAAGCATGGAGGCAAACTTGTTGGGGTCCAGGTTACGCTTTTGCTCTGAATCCATAGGTTCTTCTCCGACCAGAGACTCGCCGATTTTCCTCCACCGCTTCTTGGGGTCATCCGCTTCAGGTGGGATCGGGAAAAACTCCGACCAGAGGTTGGATCTTGAATAGTGATCAAGCAGGAATACTACTTTGGCAAAATCATCGCTTCCGATTCGAATCACCTCGGGTTTTTTTGAAAGTTCCTGGGTCAGGGAACGAAAACGGGAGTATTCCGCGGTCCGGTCCTTATCTTTATTTTCATCATAAAAAAGGTCTCCGATGTCTAAGTCCTTGACCATCTTGGTATCCGGAGGTGGAGCGGGTGGGGTGAGGGTATGCTTGAGCTTCCTGTAGAGTAAAACGCTACGGTAGAGATCGATAATATTTTGGTCAAAACTGTCTCTTTTTTCACGCTCCAGTTTACCTGACTCCCGGGCACTCTGATCGATTTCAGATAAGAAAGGCTCAATCTCGTTGTAAGAGTAATACTTTCCATCTTTTGCAAGTTTGCGGTTTAGCAGTCCCAGCACCTGGTCATGGTCAATGACAAAGGTCTTTAGCTTGTCTGCCTCTGATGGCTCCAAAAGAACTTGGGCAAGCCAATTAATTGCGGAAATTTTGGAGCCATTTTCATCAAGGGCGGTTCTTTTATTACGCAGGACAAGCAGGGTATTGCGGGCTACACTGTCCAATGGTTTTACCCTCCCTCCCCGAAGCACAGGTATCCGGGAAAAAGCTTCCAGGTCAATCACCTCAGTTTTGGGTGCGGGTTCAGGCTTAAAGAAGTCCAGCAGGGAAGCCTTGACCGATCCAAAGGGTAACACCGCCAAGTAAATCCCCAGGGCAAACAAAGCACTGGGAACAAGGGGATATTTTTTCAAAAACTTCATGCAGAAACTTTGGATTGCTTACGGAGGAAATTAACCAGGTGAAAGCTGAATTGCCAGAGGAGACCAACGGACAAGAGAATGCAGGCAATGTAAGGCACCAACCAACTCGGGTTGCGAATGACTTGAAAAACCGTGTAGTCCGCCGCTTTATTCATCTGGTATTGGTAAAAGGTTTTACCGGCGTGCCGGAGCGGGGTGTTCATATAGACAAGAGCTTTCCTTTTTTGCCCGCTTTCCAGGTTCAGGTTTACATGGCTTTCAAAATTGTGCGGGATGTCCGTGCCTTGATAAAATTCATTTTCGATTTTTAAAAGCTCGATCGAGTAGGGTAGGTATTCCCTCTTGGAACGCAACTCCATGCCCCATAACTTGCCCGCGTGACGCAAGGGCTGAAAGGCCATTCCCTCCAATTTGGGATGAACCATTTTCCACCTGTCATTTCCAGCGGGGTGGGAAACCGCCAACCAGGTACCAAGCTCCTTACTTCCATCAATAAGTTGGTAAACCAGGTAACCAAAATTGGCGGCGTCATTACTGAAATCCTCATCCAATGGGGTCAGGCTAAGGTTGGCACTTGCCCCAATTCCCTGATTAACATTGGAAGTGATGGCACTCCGCATGGATGGAGAGTCTTTAAAATTAAAGCTGCAGTTTGGACCGAAGGCCCTTACTTTTACTTTAAGCGGAAACCCGGGTACCCGGATGGTGCTGTCAGGTTTCAGTAATTCTTCGGGAATGGAGACAACCTTACTGCGGTTTGCATCAGTTACATCGGTGATGGCCAACTCCACCCCATGAAAGCGTTCGATGTAATTACTGGACTCACCCTTATTGATGAGCATCCGGGATTCCACTTGTATGGCTTGGGTAGTCATCTGACCAATTAGCAGAAGAATGATCCCAAGGTGAATAATTTGTATCCCCATCTTTTTGCCCGACCACTGAAAACGGGTGATAAACGCCGCAATCAGGTTGATAATTAAAAGCCCGCCAAGCAGGTAACCCCCCGGTATGGGAAGAGGTACCGCATTGAGAAAACTGCCACCCCAGAACTGCTCCGGGTAGTACCATATTCCGTAAAAGCTTTCGAAATACTCTGCCTGTGCCCCGCGAATCCCAATCCGCACCTGCTCCAGGGTGGCAACAAAAATAAGGATCATGGAAAAGCTCAGCAAGGCAAGAGTAAGACGGACCGACGCCAAGGGAACGATCCAGGGGAATGCCTTTTGGCGTGCCCCTACAGAGTAAGCTCGTTTCTTAGTTTTCGATGGGTTGATCATTTCTAGTGAGTGCGAGTGATACAGGGATTAATGATCATGGAAACAGACAGAATTTAATAAATTGAGAAAGTTTTCTTTTTCAACTTTGGCTAGGCTGGTATCACCCATTATCTTAAAAAACCAGGACTGTGAGGGGCCGAAAAGGAGAGCCCCGTAAATCGTTTTCTCCGTATTTTCCGCAAGCAGAAGATGGGCGTCCTTATCGTCCAGTTTAAAGGAGGACAGCAGCGGGGAACTTGTACTATTTTCTATTTTGGGCAAGTCCACCTGAGAGAGCCAGCGGTTTACATTGGAGAGCAATCCCCCGACATCCCCCGGGAAGGAAGTGATCGAGAAATCCAGTTCATTCCCCTTTTCGTCTTTTACTAAATAGCTCGCAATTCGAACCGAAGATGCTTTGCCGGCAACCCAATGTTTGGGTGCTTCCCAAGTGGGTGCTCCTTTGGGTTTGCTAACGGGAGGGGACGAGACCGGGCGGGCGGCCCGGATAACTTTTTTACCCGCCCGCAAGGTGGTGGAGTCAAGGAAGGCAAGGAAGGCATTCATTTCCTGGTTTATTAAATTCGCATTAGCTACAAAGGGAAAAAGCCAGGTTTCATCTTCCTGCCGGTAAACAGCAAGGAGTGCCATTTTAGGATCCTGAGTGGCGTTGTGCTCGGTCAGGCGAACCCATTCAAATTCTTTATTACCCACCTTCTTCTGGGTCATGACTGTTTTCAGGCTATCCTCTGTGAACCTGTCATATCCCAGCTCCATACCAAACATATTGGTTATGGAAAGGGTGGATACCGCTTCCCTAAAGGGCATTACACCAATACGTCCTTGGGGGCCGGCATCTGTCTTTACATGGAAGGAGCCAGCCATGGGCCCGGAAAGCTCAGGGTTTTCTCCCCAAGTAGGGGGCAATTTCCAGGCTACCACCGGGCCATCATATTCTGGTTCGATGTAGTAGGTCTGAATTTCCGCTTCCTCGGTGCAGGAAATAAAACCAAGCAAAAACAGGGATAATACCCAGAATTGGCTAAAATTAAATCGGGTGAAAGTATTCAAATACATCGGTGTTTAGTATGTCCGTATACGGATAAAGGGCAACTCGAAGACTGGATGTTTAGGCATTACATTTAAAGAGGGCGACATCCCCATCTTTAAAAATATATTCCTTACCCTCGAGTCGCAGTTTTCCATTTTCCCGGGCTATTTGCATGGAGCCGGCTTCGAGCAAGTCATCATAGGAGACGACTTCCGCCTTGATGAATTTCTTTTCAAAGTCCGTATGGATCACACCGGCACACTGAGGCGCGGTCATACCTTTCTTAAAGGTCCAGGCCCGGGCCTCTTTTTCCCCTGCAGTCAGGTAACTGGCAAGCCCCAGTAAATCATAGGATCCGCGTATTAAAGAGGCCACCCCTGAGTCATCCACGCCCATGGCTTCGAGGTATTCCAAGGCTTCCTCCTCGGCAAGTTCTGAAAGTTCCTCTTCCATTTTGGCAGAGATCACACAGCAATTTGCATCCTGCTGCTTACTTGCCCATTCCTGAAAGGCGGCAAGGTTTGGGTTCGATTGCGGGTCTGCAACTTCCTCCTCCTTTAGGTTGCACGCGTAGAGCATAGGCTTGGAACTGAGTAGGCAAAATAATTTCATCCTCTCCCGCTCATCTTCGTCCATTTCCAGTAAATTTGCAGGCTTACC
>Ga0255758_10002388_pt1 | contig 17535 bp, 22 predicted proteins | sample 011ome_24_FD_179958 | JGI IMG/M metagenome (GOLD analysis project Ga0255758, IMG submission 179958) | Coastal salt marsh microbial communities from the Groves Creek Marsh, Skidaway Island, Georgia - 011513CT metaG (version 2) | ecosystem: Environmental > Aquatic > Marine > Intertidal zone >...
TTCAATAGCAAGAGAACTTACAAAAATATATGAAGAAATAATATCGAGCGATTTAAAAGAAATTAAAAATGTTCTTAAAATAAGAGAAGAAAAAAACATACCTCTTAAGGGAGAAATAGTATTAGTAGTTGCTGGTATTAGTCAATTAGCAGAATTTGATATAAACAAAATTAGAGAACGCATAAGGAATAAACTTAACACAATGTCTTTGAAAGATACTGTTGAATTAATTTCAACAGAGGAACGTATTTCAAAAAATCTTATTTATAAAGAAGCTATTAAAATTAAAGACAAATTCTGATTTTGGTATTAAATTAAACTTGCTATTTTGAAACTAAGGAACTTTGTTATGAAAAAACTTATAATAATTATCTGTTCACTTTTCGTTTTTCAGTCTTGTGCTCCATTTTTAGGAGCATTAGGGGTCGTCTCCCTAGGAGCGCATTCTAAGCAGAAGGGAATAGGAACAACAATAAATGACAATATTATAAAAACAAGAATATCAAATTTTATTTTTAAATTAGATGAAGATTTAATACCTAATACTAAGATTTTTGTTAATAATGGGTCTGTTTTATTTACGGGCAAAGTTGAGGTTCCTGAAAATAAAATTGAGATTACAAAGTTAGCATGGTCTGTGAAGGGAGTTAAAGAAGTAAATAATGAACTGCAAATTATTGATAAATCGTCTATAAAAAATATTGCAAGAGATCTGGCTTCGTTGGGAGAAATACGAGCTAGAATTATTGCTGACAAGTCCATTAATAGTCTGAATTTTTCAATAGATGTGGTAAATGACAAAGTATATATAAGTGGAATAGCAAAAGATAAATCTGAAATGCTTCGTGTCAAAGAACACGCCGTTAGCGCAAGGTTTGTTAAAGAAGTATATAATTATATCATATTAGATAATGATACAAGATGAAGAAAAGTCTTAAAATTGTTTTCCTAATGGATCCTCTTGAAAACCTCGACCTAAAAGGAGACACCACATTTGCTTTAGCTCTTGAAGCTCAAATCCGAGGCCATAAGATATTTTTTTTTACACCCAATGATTTAATTTTAAAATCTAACGAAGTTTTTGCCAATATTTGTAAAATTGAGTTAAGTTCAATAAATGGAGTTGATAAATTTAAATATCACAAGAACAGCGTGCTTCCGTTATCAGACTATGATGTTGTTATGATGAGACAAGATCCTCCATTTGACCTATCATATATAACCGCCACTCATATTTTAGAAAAATTACCCAAATCAACCCTAGTGGTTAATAATCCTTTTGAAGTAAGAAACGCCCCAGAAAAAATATTTGTTACCAACTTTCCTCATTTGATGCCAAAAACTCTTATTACTAGAGACTTGCATTCAATACAGGGTTTCAGAGAAGAGTTTAAAGACATTATCATTAAACCTCTATATGGAAATGGGGGTCAGGGCGTGTTTCATGTTCTTCCGAGCGATGAAAATTTTAACTCAATTTTAGAAATGTTTTTTAAACAAAATAAAGAGCCATTAATATTACAAGAATATTTAAAAGACGTTAGGAATGGCGACAAACGTATCATTTTACTAAATGGAGAAATAGTAGGCGCAATTAACAGGGTACCTCAAGAGGGAGAGAGCAGATCAAACATGCATGTTGGTGGAAAAGCTCACAAAACTATTTTGACAGAACGTGATAAATTTATATGCAAAGAAATTTCGCAATCTTTAAAAGATAAGGAATTGTTTTTTGTTGGGATTGATATTATTGGAGACTTTATTACAGAAATTAACGTTACATCCCCAACAGGAATTAGAGAAATTAGATCTCATGATAAAATTTATATAGAAAAGTTATTCTGGGATTTTATTGAACGGAAGCTAGAGAGTTAATTTATCATTCTTCCTAAATTTCTTCCTCCTAATATATGTACGTGGAAATGTGGAACATCCTGATTACCATCTTTCCCAGAGTTTGTAATAATTCTAAAACCTTTATCTTCGATACTTTTTTTCGTGATAATATCATTAACTAATTCCCAAAAATATTTTATTTCATCTATGTTGGCATTTTGGGTAAATTTATATAAATCAGTATAAGGATTTTTGGGTATTACTAAAATGTGGATTGGTGCCTGAGGATTAATATCATTAAAAGCTAGTGCATACTTATTCTCCTGTACTTTTTCATATGGAATCTCAGCCTTTAATATTTTAGCAAAAACATTATCTTCATCATAAATTTTAGCCATTATCTTTACCCCTACTACTCTTTTCTTCAAAACCTGATTTAATTTGTCTTTTTGATAATTCTGCCCAAACATCTTTTGGGTGTATATTTGCTGCAACCCACAACACTAATAAATGATAAATTACATCGGCAGACTCATGAATTATCCCTTTTTTATTTTTTTTTATAAAATCTATAATAAGCTCTGTTGTTTCTTCTCCAATTTTTTTTGCTAATAATTCTGGCTCATTAATTAATTTAGCAGTGTATGACACGTTAGGATCAATATTAACTTTATTACCAAGTCTATTAAATAGTTCTTCGATAAATTTATCATTCATTATAATTACCTCAAACTCTTACGTTTATTCCGTTTTTTGACATTTCTTTTTTTACTTCAGCAATAGAATAAATACCAAAATGAAAAATAGAAGCGGCTAAAACAGCAGATGCACCTGATTTTAATACCGCATCGATCATATGTTTAGGTTTGCCAGCGCCACCTGAAGCAATGACAGGTACATCTACATTTTCTGTTATTAACTTGGTAAGTTCTAAATTGTAACCAGATTTTGTGCCATCAGTAGTCATAGAGGTTAACAAAATTTCTCCAGCGCCACGTTTAACCCCTTGATCTGCCCATTTTAAAACATCTATTTGTGTTTTTTTTCTTCCTCCATGCGTTGTTACTTCATAACCACTTGGCATTTTTAAATTTTTTATTGCATCAATCGCTAAAACAACACATTGATTTCCAAATTTAAATGATGCTTCATTAATAAGGGTTGAATTATAAACAGCTGATGAGTTAATAGAAACTTTGTCTGCCCCTGAATTCAATAATTTTCTAAAATCATCTAAGCTATTCACTCCTCCACCGACAGTTAAAGGAACAAGAGATGTCTCTGCTGTTTTAGATATAACATCAAACATAGCTTTTCTCTGTTCATTAGTAGCGGAAATATCTAAAAAACATATTTCATCAGCACCTACTTCGCTATATAGTTTTGCTTGCTCAACAGGATCTCCTGCGTCTTGTAAATTAAGAAAGTTTATACCTTTGACTGTTCTTCCATTATGAACATCAAGGCACGGAATAACCCTAGTTGAGAGCATTAGGAAATCCCTTTTCTAACTGCGTATAGAGCCTCTTCAAAAGTAAATTTCTTATCATACAAGGCTCTTCCAATAATGACGCCTTCAATACCCTTGGATAAATTTTCATAAAGCTTTAAAATATCATTTAAAGAGGAGACACCTCCAGAAGCGATTACTGGATGAGGGTTTTGCTTTGCAAAACTTATGGTTTGATCTAAACTGACACCTTGCATACTTCCATCTTTAGATATATCTGTATAAATTACTGAGCTTACTAATGATTGATCAAATTTTCTTAGGAGATCTATGGCAGAGATATCAGACTGTTTTTCCCATCCATGTGATGCAATCATACCATTTCTGACATCAGCACCAATTATTACTTTTTTAAAATATTCCTGACTTAAGTTATTTACAAAACTAGGATTTTCTAGTGCCAATGTTCCCAGTATTACTCTATCAGCTAAATTTTCTAACCAAAAATCTATCTTTCCCAGAGATCTAATACCACCACCAATCTGGATTTTCACTTTATTTTGAAGAGTTTTTAAAATCTTTAGGATACTTATCTTATTAACTTGTTCTCCTTTTACGGCACCATCAAGATCTACAATGTGTAACCACTCTGCACCCTGATCAACAAACCACATAGCCTGATCTAGGGGGTCAATATTATAAACAGTTTCCTTATCCATATCTCCAAATAATAGCCTTACACATTTTCCACCTTTAATATCTATTGCAGGATATAAAGTAAACTTATTATTCATCATAATTATAACTCCTTATAATAATGAAGGCCTGCAATATATTTACCATTGACCAAAGCTGCTTTAGGATTCATACCAAATTTTATAAATCCAGCTTGTTCATATAGTTGTATGGCTCTTAATTGAGTTTCTCTTACTTCCAGGGTAATTACCTTAAAACCATCTTTTCTAGCTTTTGACTCAGCCTTTTGAAAAACGGCCTTAGCTAAACCAAAACCTCTTGCCCATGAGGCAAAGAAAAATGTACTTAAGACGCATGAGTGTGATTGTGCTTCATTATTCTTAGTCGGTTTTATAAGTTGTACAGAACCTGCCACAACATTATCTAACTTACCTATAATTAAGACTCTTTCAGGGATAAGTAATACGCCTTTCCAGTAATTCTGAAGGGTCTTATTAGCAGGAGGAGACACCCAACCAAAACCACCACCAGCTAAGATAGCTTCCTCAGTAGCATCGCAAAGCTCTTGCAAATCAACTTTGCTCAAGTTTGCACATAATTCTGCCTTAACATTAAACTGTTCATTCTTCTGCATAATTTTTAACTCTATAACTAAAGCTTAATCCAATTAGAAATAAACTTTTGACCTACAAAACTACTCTTTTCTGGATGAAATTGAACTCCAAAATAGTTTTTTTTCCCTATAATAGCCGGGATCTCATGACTATAAATAGTATTGGCCAAAACTTCACTTTCTAAACTTTTAGCCAAATAATAGGAATGCACAAAGTAAAATTGCTCTTCTTCTGAAATATTCCTTAAAATTGGATGATTTCTATCTGAAAATTTTAAATTATTCCAACCCATATGTGGTATTTTATATCTTCTTTCAAGGTAATCTTTACCTGAAATTTTAATTTTTCTTAAATATCCTTTTAGCCAACCAAGACCTGATGTTTGAACTTTTTCTAAACTATAATCAACCATTAGTTGCATACCCACACATATTCCTAAAAAAGGTTTTTCTTTGTAAATAACTTCTTCTGAGAGTGTTTCTATTAGTCCATCAATAACTTTTAACCCTTTACTACAGTCCGGAAACGATCCAACTCCAGGTAAGACTAAAAAATCGCCTTTTCTTATAGATTTCAAGTCATTTGTTACTTCAATGTTTATTTTGAAGTTATTCTCTACAATGGATTTTTTAAAAGCGTTTTCTACGGATCTCAAGTTACCAGAACCATAGTCAATGATTATTAGTTTCATATTATAATCTTCAAGTAAGAGTACCCTTGGTAGATGGAATATTTTCTTTATTCATTAAATCAATACCTATGGCACCCCTGATAGCAACAGCTAAAGATTTAAAACAAGACTCTATTATATGATGTGTATTGGTCCCATAAAGATTTTCAATATGTAAAGTCAAACTAGCTGATTGAGAAAAAGATTGAAAAAATTCTTTAAATATTTCCGTTTCAATGTCTTTTATTGATATTGTAGGTAAGAACACTTTCCAAACTAACCATGGTCTCCCAGAAACGTCAATGCTACATCTAGTTAGACACTCATCCATAGGTAAATAACTAAAACTATAACGTTTTATACCTTTCTTATTTCCTAGCGCTTTATTAACAGCACTTCCAAGAGCCCACCCAACATCTTCAACCGTGTGGTGAGAATCTATATGTAAATCTCCATGACAATTTAAATCAATATCAATTAAGCTATGTTTAGATAATTGTTCTATCATGTGGTCAAAAAAAGGTAATCCTGTGTTAATATTAGACAGACCTTGACCGTCTAAGTTTACTTTGACAGTGATCTTAGTTTCATTCGTGTTTCTTTCAAGAACTGATAACCTTTTATTTTGATCTTTTGACATTTTACACCTTGACTTAAGTCAAACTCTTGTTTTTACTTTTCACTCTAATTAAAAAAGCTCCCTCACCACCTAAATTTTGGGGTGCATGCATGTGGCTGATAATATATTTACTAATTTCTTTTTCACAAAGCCAGTTAGGTAATTCCTTTTTTAAAGCCCCAGAGTTGTTTTGGCCTTTTCCAGTAATAACTAATATGTTTTTATAATTAGATTTGTAAGACATAATAATAAATTCTTTTAAAACTATTCTTGCATCGTTTAATCTATAACCATGAAAATCAACAACATTATCTAATTTTAATAAACCCTTCTTTAACAATTTAGGAAAACTTTTAGTTTCTTTTAAATTAATTTTGTGCAGAGATTTATTGCTTTTTACATTGTTTTTAATATTAAATTTCAGAGTATGAGAATTTAAATTTGAAGCATATTCTGTCCATATTTTTTTATCATCTTTCGTAATTGAAAACATTTCATTAAATACTCTTTGTTTCTATTAAAACCCAATTTTGGTTGTTTGTATTAATTTTCCTTTCAAAAACCCATTCATCTTTAACTAAAATTTCATTATCTTTATCACCATCAATGATTTTTTTATCTTTATCCATTAACGCTCTTATCTGAAATGTCTCAAATAGAACTCTGATTTTAATAGAAGTCTTAGTTATGCTTGCAGATAAAACTTCGTGTTTCTTAATTGAACTCAACTCAATTATTTCGATCTCTTTTTCTTGGATTCTATCATTTATAGCATTTTTAAAGCTTTTTAAAACCGATGGTTTTGTATATTCCTCAATATTATCTATATTTCCATTAACAAAACATTCTAACACCATCTTGAAAAACATCTCTGATCCAGCAAGGAAATCATCAACATTAAATTGGGGATCGACTTTTAAAATTTTCTGAATCTCGGTTGTGGAAGTCTCATTAATATTTGTTTTTAAAGGGACAATACTAGAAAATCTTTTAGTTGATTGTTCTTTGCTAACATCTGGATCATCAATACCAGTTTTAGTGCCTAGAATGTTTTTAAGTCTTAGAATTAAGAAAACAGCTATCACACCAAATATTAATATATCAAAATATGGAAAACTAGTCTGCATTTTGGAAACCACCATTGTTAGGTTTGAAAGTTATATATTATACAAAAATTTATTTAAATTGATATTTATTATTATAAGTTTAAATAATAAAATACTAAAATTCCTAATTTAAGGTATTAAAATGAGAAATTTAAGAGAACATGCAACCGATGAGCCAAAAATTATCAAACATTATATAAAAGATTTATCTTTTGAAAACTTACAAAGTATCAGTGATGAAAATTTCAAAAAAAAAGAATTAGAATTCTCCAATAATATTGGCGTAACATTTCAAACTTATACTGAAAAAACTTTTAGCATCATACTTAAATATACTTGTGATTGTACTATAGTTAAAAATAGAAAGAAGAGTTTTATTTTAGAAATAGACTATTTTGGTTTGTTTATAATAAATAATATAGAAAACTATTCTCAAGACAATTTAACAAAAATTGGTGGCAAACTCCTTTTTCCTTTATTAAAACCTGTTGTTGAGTACGTAACTAAAAATGGTGCCCCTCTTACTATTTCCCTTAAAGATTTAGATTTTAATCAGCTAAAAAAAACTAGTTTTTGAAATAATCCCATATTTTATTTGGGATCTTTTTTATACTTTCTATGTGAAGTTTATGGTCGTCCAGGTTTAACTCAAACTCTCTTTGTTTGACAGGTTTTCTACCTTTATAATAATCATTTAAATTTATCTTGTAAGTGGAGTATTCATTATTTTGTAATTCATTTTCCTCTTGGAATTTAAGTTTTGTTTGTTTTCCTCCTATTAATTCTAAATATACTAATGCTAAAAGTTTTGCATCTTTTAACGCGCCATGAACTTCTCTGTTTGAAATGTCAATGTTATATTTTCTACATAATGAGTCTAAACTAATTGACTGTCCTCTAAATTTTTTTTTAGCCAAAATTATAGTATCAATTATATTTTTTTCATTTATTGCTGTCATATTACTATTTTTTAATTCAGCGTTTATAAATCCAATATCAAACGAAGCATTATGAATAACAATTAAACTATCTCCAATAAATTTAATTAGTTCATCTGCAACATCTGCAAACTTTGGTTTGTCTGATAAAAACTCTGTTGTTAATCCATGAACTTTTAGGGCTTCCAGGCTTGATTCTTTTTCTGGGTTTAGATAATAGTGAAAAAAATTACCAGTTTCTATATGGTTTTCGAGCTCAACGATTCCTATTTCTACTATTCTATCCCCACCAGAAAAGTCTAAACCTGTTGTTTCAGTATCTAAAACTAACTCTCTCAAATTTAATCACCTTTTTTTGTAAAAAATAAAACTTTGAATAAATATGCTAAAACTATGATAAAACTTACTAATTTACCATAATTTGTATTAACAACAAAAATGTTTGAACCTAATTTCATTCTTTCTTCATTGCTTAATTGATTTTTTTTTATTAAATCAAATTTTTCATGTGTCATATTCTTTCTTTTTAAAACTCTTGACATTTGGATCTCATTTTTTGCATTTGCAAGAAATATAAAATCACAAATCTTATGAAGTTTTGTTTCAAACAATAGTGGTACATCTAATGCTATTAGAGAATTTCTATTATTTTCTTGTATAAATAAATTTCTCTCTTGATGAACAATAGGATGTATCAAATTTTCTAAAAAAATTTTATCAGATAAATTACTGAAAACTATGTCCCCTAATACTTTTTTATTAACTCTTTTCTGACGATTATTAATGATTACTGCATGTGGCCATTTTAAAGCTATTTTTGCAATAACCTTATTGTTATTTTCTAGTACTTTAAATACTTGTTCATCAGAATCAAAGACAGGTATTCCCATTTTTATCAACATAGAGGCTATTGTTGATTTTCCCATTCCTATTGATCCTGTTATTCCTATAATTTTTGTCATTTTTTATATTTGTTAATATCTTGTTAATAATAAAAATAATTTTTTACCTTTTTATTTATTCCACTAATTTTCAAGTTCTGTTCTAAAGTTAATCACATGTTCATGAATATTCTATTTAAATTTTTTTATTGTGAATAAAACTCTTAAAGTTTATAAGACCGTGTAATTTAAAATGTAATAAAATGAGTATTAATATTTATAAAATTTTTATTCACTTTAAACAATAAACTACTACTACATTTAATTTTTTAAAAAAATCATAGAGTGAAATTATTGTGAACAAAACTATTTTAAAATTATTCGAGAGTAAGCAAGAAAAAGTTCCTGTATGGTTTTTAAGACAATCTGGAAGACATATTCCTGAATATTTTCAGATAAGATCGAAAGCGGGAAATTTTGTAGATCTTTGTTTGAACAAGGATCTTATAATTGAAAGTACAAAATTACCTCTTAAATATTATGATTTAGATGCTGCAATTATATTTTCAGATATATTAATGGTGCCGTGGGTTATGAAAAGAGACCTTGATTTTGTAAAAGGACAAGGTCCAGTTTTAACACCTATGGTACCTAATGAAACAAAATTTAACAAAAAAGAAGATATTTTTAAATCACTTAAACCAATAGAAGATGCTATTCGTGCTCTTAGAAAAGACTTACCTAAAAATGTAGCTTTAATAGGGTTTGCGGGAGCACCATGGACATTGTCTTGTTACATGATTGAAGGAAAAGGAAGCAAGGATTTCATAAACACAAGAACAGCTATTTGGAGCTCAAATAAGTGGTTTATGGATCTAATAGAAACTTTGATAGATTATGTTGCTCAAAAACTTGAACTTCAAGCCAGGGCAGGTGCAGATGTCTTAATGATTTTTGATTCGTGGTCTCATATGATACCAAATCATTTTTTCCATGAACTTGGTATAAAACCAATAGCTAAAATAATTGAAATTCTTAGGTCAAAGAATGTTTTACAGCCCATTATTGGTTTTCCATTTAAAGCTGGTACGTCGTTAATACAATATTCTTATGAGAGTAATGTTGATTGTATAGCTTTAGATTGGTCAGTAGATTTAGGGTGGGCCTTAAAAAATTTAAATTCTTCCATTGTTTTTCAAGGAAACTTAGATCCTGCCGCACTGATTCCTGAAAATAATAAATATCTAGAAGAAAGCGTGCTATCAATTCTTGATAAAATGAGAAATAGAAAGCTTATTTTTAACGTTGGACATGGCTTAACACCAAATTGTAAAATCGAAAATGTTAGAAATGTTATAAATATAGTTCGTAATTTTAAGTGAGATTATCTATTTTGTCTTATGACTTTATAAAATCATTACATCTTATTGCAGTTATTTCATGGATGGTAGGTTTATTATACTTACCTAGATTATTTGTTTATCACAATGAATCCATTCAAAGAAGTGACTTAGATAAAACTTTTTTAATAATGGAATATAGGCTTTATCATTATATAATGAATCCGGCGTTAATTTTAACTAGTTTATTTGGTTCATACCTTCTATACCAAAGTCAGTATTTATTAATTGAAAATTATTTTTTACTAAAATCAATATTAGTTTTTTTGTTAATACTTTTTCATGTATATTTATACTTTCTTTACAAAGACTTTAAAAAGGGTTATAGGATTAAGTCGACAAAGTTTTATAGAATAATTAACGAAATACCTACAGTTTTAATGATTATTGTAATTTTTTTGATTTTTCTAAAACCTGACCTTCAAATTTAAAGAACTTCCCCCATTTAAGAGATAAATATGCACTTAAAAGAACTAAAAGCAAAAAACCCTTCTGATTTATTAATATATGCAGAAAGTTTAGATATAGAAAATGCAAGCACATTAAGAAAGCAAGACATGATGTTTGCTTGCTTAAAGAAGTTAGCAGAAAATGATGTGGCTATTTATGGAGAGGGCGTGTTAGAAGTGCTTTCTGATGGTTTTGGTTTTTTGAGGTCACCTGAGTCTAATTATCTAGCAGGACCTGATGATATTTATGTCTCACCCAGCCAAGTAAGAAAGTTTAGTTTGCGAACAGGTGATACAGTTGAAGGTCAGATAAGATCACCTAAAGACGGTGAAAGATATTTTGCACTGTTAAAAGTGGAAAATATAAACTTTCAAGCTCCTGAGTTTGTGAGACAAAGAATAAACTTTGACAACTTGACACCCTTATATCCTCAAGAGAAAATAAATTTTGAAACAGAATATGACCCCAATAATAAAGATATTACGACAAGGGTTGTAGAAATGGTTGCTCCAATGGGAAAAGGCCAGCGTGGACTAATTGTTGCTCCACCTAGGACTGGTAAGACAATGATGTTACAGTCTGTGGCGCAAGCAATTTCTAAAAACCATCCTGAAATTTATCTAATTGTTTTATTAATTGATGAAAGACCAGAAGAAGTAACAGATATGCAAAGGTCTGTTAAGGGAGAAGTAATTAGTTCAACGTTTGATGAACCTGCTTCCCGACATGTTCAGGTCACTGACATGGTTATTGAAAAAGCAAAAAGATTAGTTGAACACAAGCGCGATGTTGTTATTCTTTTAGATTCTATTACTAGACTTGCACGAGCTTACAACACTGTTATTCCATCAAGCGGCAAGGTTTTAACTGGTGGAGTAGATGCAAATGCACTTCAAAGGCCTAAGAGATTTTTTGGTGCAGCTAGAAATATAGAAGATGGTGGCTCTCTTACAATTATTGCAACAGCATTAGTCGAAACTGGCTCAAGAATGGATGAAGTCATTTTTGAAGAGTTTAAAGGTACTGGTAACAGCGAGGTTATTCTGGACAGGAAACTATCAGACAAAAGAACATTTCCAGCAATTGACGTAACTAAGTCAGGTACAAGAAAGGAAGAACTTCTTGTTGAGAAAGACACTTTGTCAAGAATGTGGGTTCTGAGGAGAATTCTGATGCAGATGGGGCCATTGGATGCCATGGATTTTCTTTCAGATAAGTTAAAGCAAAGTAAATCAAATGAAGATTTTTTTAGGGCTATGAATAAATAATGTTTCACGTGAAACATTGTTTAATTTAAAAGTTAAATAAATTGGACACTATATTTTCCTCTGCTTCAAACTCTCTTAAAAGCGCAATAAAAATAATAAGAGTATCAGGTAAAAACTGTAAAAGAATTCCTGAGATTTTTTTCTTTAAACCAACATCACCGCGCCTTTTGTCCTTAAGAAAAATTTTAGATTTTAAAGGAAGGCTAATAGATACAGCGCTTGTTGTATATATTCCAGGACCATCCACTGTTACTGGTGAGGATATCTTTGAGTTTCATATACATGGAAGCACAATAATAGAAAAAAAAATTTATAATAATTTATTAAAACACAAAGGTTTTCGCATTGCCAAGAATGGCGAATTTACTAAAAGAGCTTTCCTTAACGGCATTGTTGATTTAACACAAGCAGAAGGCCTAAATGATTTAATAAATTCTGAAACTGAGACACAATTTGAAGCGTCAACTGCACAGTACAATGGCTCTTTGTCCACAAAAATACAAAATTGGAGAACCGAAATAATTTCACTATCTTCTAAATTAGAAGCAGTTATTGATTTTTCAGATGAAGAGTTACCAGAAGATATTGAGATAGAGTTTAAAAGAAACATCACGAGATTGATTAGGCAAAAAGAAGGTGCATTAAAACACAGCTATTATGGAGAAAGGCTTAAAACAGGTTTTGTTGTTACTTTAATAGGGAAACCAAATGTTGGAAAAAGTACTTTAATAAACTATTTATCAGAAAAGAAAGTATCTATAGTTACCAATGAAGCAGGCACCACCCGGGATATTATAGAAGTCTTGTTAGACTTTAAGGGTTACCCTGTTATTTTAAATGACACGGCTGGGATAAGGTCTTCAAATTTAGAGGTGGAGAATATAGGAATAAAAAAAGCAATAGACAAAGCAAACGCCTCAGACATTATTCTTGTTCTTTCAGATAATAAAGACTTTTCTTTCAAAGAGATAAAGTCAAAAGTAAAAAAGATTTTGGTACATACAAAATGTGATCTTTTGTCGTATAAGAAAAAAGGAGTTCTAGAGATTTCTATAAAAAAAAAGGAAAGTATTGATAATTTAATAGAGAAAATTGTTAATCATTTAGAATCAATCACTCCCAAAAACAATGTTTTCTTGACGAGAGAAAGGCACGTCCAAGGAGTAAAAAACGCTCTAAAATGTCTAAAAAATATTTTGAAAATTGACTTAAACTCTTTCCCAGAACTAGCATCAGAAGAACTTAGGGTGGCAGCTAAAGAAATAGGTTCAATTACTAATGTTATTGACGCAGAGGAAGTTTTAGATGATATATTTAGTAATTTCTGTATTGGAAAATAAGTTTTGGAAAAAATGAACAATTTTGATGTTATTGTAATTGGTGGTGGCCACGCCGGAGTAGAAGCTGCAGCAGCAGCTTCAAGAATGGGTGCAAAAACTGCCTTAGTTACCATGAAAACCAATACGATTGGAGAGATGTCATGTAATCCAGCAATTGGTGGTTTAGGAAAGGGGCATTTGGTAAGAGAGATAGACGCTTTAGATGGATTAATGGCTAAGGCAATAGATTTAGCAGGTATTCAATTTAGGATGCTAAACAGGTCGAGAGGGCCTGCTGTACAGGGACCAAGATCTCAAGCAGATAGAAAGTTGTATAAAAAAGCTATTAAGAGCCTCTTAAAATTAGAAAAAAATTTATCTATTATAGAATCTACAATTAAAGATTTAAATATCAAAGAGAACAAAGTAAATGGTGTTACTTTAGAAGATGAAACGGTTTACTTTTCTAAATCAGTTGTTTTAACAACAGGCACTTTTTTGGGAGGTGTCATTCATATTGGAGACGAAAGAATACCTGCAGGGAGAATTGGCGACAAATCTTCTATCACTTTATCTAAGAGAATAAGACAATTAGATCTACCAATTGGAAGGCTTAAAACTGGAACGCCAGCAAGGCTAGATAAAAATAGTATTAATTGGAAAAAGGTTGAAATGCAGTCAGCAGATACAAATTTAGTACCATTTTCTTATATGAATGATAAAATAAATGTACCACAGATTGAATGCGGCATAACTAGAACTAATCTTAATACTCATAACATAATTCTAAAAAATTTAAATTTATCCCCAGTATACTCTGGATCTATAGAGGGTACAGGTCCAAGATACTGCCCAAGCATTGAAGATAAAGTGAACAGGTTCAATGATAAAAACTCTCACCAAATTTTTCTTGAGCCCGAAGGTTTGGATAGTGACTTAATTTATCCAAATGGAATTTCAACAAGTTTGCCAAGACACATTCAAGATAATTTTATAAAAACTATTTTAGGTTTAGAAAATGTTATAATTAAACAATATGGGTATGCAATAGAGTACGACTATATGGACCCAAGGGCTTTAAAAGAAACTCTGGAAGTTAAATCTATAAAGGGGCTTTTTTTTGCTGGCCAAATTAATGGAACAACTGGATATGAAGAAGCCGCTGCACAAGGTTTAGTAGCAGGAATAAATGCGGCAATTAATTTAAATGAGGATAAAAGTTGGTTTGTATTAGATAGATCAGAGGCGTATATAGGCGTTATGATAGACGATCTAATCACAAGAGGAGCACCAGAACCTTATAGAATGTTTACTTCTAGAGCAGAATATAGATTATTATTAAGGTCAGACAATGCCGATCAAAGATTAACAGAAAAAGGAATAAAAGTAGGTGCTGTTAAAAGAGAAAGAGAAATATTTTGGAATGAAAAAAACAAGAACTTGCGGAGAGCTAACCATATTTTAGATAGCTTAGATGCTAAACCAAATGAGTTAAAAAAATATAAACTTCCTATTACAAGGACAGGAAGGAAACGGTCTCCCAAAGATATTTTATCTTCTGGGGAATATAAAATAATTGATCTGTTAGAAATCTGGCCAGAACTTCACGAGATACCCAAAAATCTGCATTCACAATTGGAAACGGACTGCAGATATAATATTTATTTGAAAAGACAGAAAGAAGATATAAAGGCTTATAAAAAAGAAAACAAAACTAAAATTCCAACTAATTTTGACTATAATAAAGTTAAAGGATTATCAAATGAAAGCCTAGATCTTTTAACTACGCTTAGGCCAGCGACAATTGCCCAGGCTTCAAGGCTTCCTGGATTCACCCCAACAGCAACACTATTATTGTTGAGGCATTTAAAGAGGGACTCCAAACAAAAAGTTAAAAATGAACATTAATTCATATGAAGACTTCTGTTTTTATCAAAAAGTTTCACGTGAAACGTATGATAAGTTTAAATTGTTTGAGGAAACGCTTGTTAAGTGGCAGCGTTCTATAAATTTAATAAGTAAGTCCACAATTAACGATATTTGGTTTCGACACTTACTGGATTCATCCCAACTCTATCCATTTATTAGCAAAATAAAAGGTAATATATTTGATTTTGGTTCAGGCGCAGGGTTTCCTGGTTTAGTGCTGGCTATAATGGGACATAAGAAAATTTGTTTAGTAGAATCGGATCAAAAAAAATGTACTTTTTTACGCGAGGTAGCCATGCTTTGTGAAATAGAAGTTTCTATATTTAATAGTAGAATAGAAAATTTAGAGTATAAAGACGTTGATCTGATTATGTCTCGGGCTTTGGCGCCACTAAGCAAGTTAATTGATTATGTTGAACTATTTATTGACAAATCCCCATCTAGTAAAAAATCGTTCCCTAACATGCTGTTTTTAAAAGGTAAATCATATAAAAATGAAATTTCAGATTTATATAAAAACAAAAAACTATTTTTTTATGAATACCCTTCTATAACAGATAAGGATGGTAAAATCCTATACTTTGATAGTTCAAGTGTGTTAAAAAATTAAAATGAGTTTCAATTCTAAAAAAATAATTGCAGTAGCTAATCAAAAAGGCGGAGTAGGTAAAACCACAACAGTTATCAACTTAGCAACAGCAATGGCTGCATGTGATAAACGGACTTTAATCATAGATTCAGATCCTCAAGGAAACACAAGTACAGGGCTTGGTGTAAAGCAAGAACATAGAGATAAAGACTTGTATTCTGTTATATGTTCAACGACGCACATAAAATCATCTATTAAGAAAACAATCATTCCTAAACTTGATTTAATACCGACATCACCGAATTTATCTGTATTAGAACAAGAATTAGTTAATATTGAAGACAGAGAGTTTCAACTTAGAGAACGACTTCAAGAAATAGACGAATATTACGATTATATTTTTATTGATTGCCCACCATCTTTAGGTTTGCTGACTCTTAATGCTTTATGTGCTGCCAAAAATTTAATAGTACCATTACAAACAGAATATTATGCACTAGAGGGGTTAACCCAACTAATAAAAACTTTCGATTTAATTAAAATAAATTTTAATAAGGATATAAATCTGCAAGGAATTCTTTTAACGATGTATGATAAGAGAAATAAAATTTGTGAAATGGTTGCCGCGGATGTAAGAAAACACTTTGGTAAAAAAGTTTTCAATACCGTAATCCCACGAAATGTTCGGGTTTCAGAAGCGCCAAGCTATGGTCAGCCTGTTTTAATGTACGATATATCGTGTCCAGGTTCTCAAGCTTACGCAGCATTAGCCGGTGAAATTATAAATCAGGAGAAATCATTGTAATGAGAAGAAAGAAAAATATCAAAACAAGTGGATTAGGAAGTGGGCTTTCTAGTTTATTAGGAGAACAATCAGATAAACCTTCCTGGATTTCAGATGATGACAATTCTGAAAACTATAGAATGATACCGATTGAGTTTATAGAGCCAGGGCCATGGCAACCAAGAAAAGATTTTGATAAAAGTGAGCTTGAATCTCTGGCAATCTCAATTAAAAATCAGGGCGTTATTCAACCAGTCATCATCAAAGAAAAAAAAGATACAAAAAATGAATATTATTTAATAGCAGGAGAAAGAAGGTGGAGAGCCTCACAGATTGCAAAAATACATCAAATACCTGCAATTGTGAGAAATGATTTGAAAGAAGAGAAAGTTGCAGAATTATCTTTGATAGAAAATATCCAAAGGTCTGAGCTAAACTCTCTTGAGGAAGCCGAAGGTTACCAGCTTTTAACTAAAAAATATAATTATACTCAAGAGGAAATTTCAAAAGCTGTAGGAAAATCAAGGTCTTATATTGCAAATGTTTCAAGATTATTATCGTTATCTAAATTGGCTAAAAAATACTTGCTACAGAAAAAATTGACTGTTGGGCAGTTAAGGCCATTAATAGGGCAAGAAGACTGCGATAACTTACTAGAAATGATTTATAAAAAAAACTTAAATGCAAGACAGGTAGAGAAATTAATTAGAGAAAAGCAGAAAAAAAATTTAGAACAGTTTGAGAAGAAGGTTGATATTTTAGAATTAGAAAAAGAGCTTTTAGATGTTACAGGTTTGAAAATAGATATAAACTTTAATGAAAAAAAGCAATCTGGAAATTTGAATATAAAATGTAGAAATTTGACAGAATTTAACTACATAATTTCAAAGATTAAATCTTAGCTTACTTTTTATTAGCTAATAATGAAGTTGACAAGATAAACTGAGAAATAAGAGTTTTCTCAGGGTAAATTGTGTTTTTACATT
>Ga0255758_10002393_pt1 | contig 17488 bp, 2 predicted proteins | sample 011ome_24_FD_179958 | JGI IMG/M metagenome (GOLD analysis project Ga0255758, IMG submission 179958) | Coastal salt marsh microbial communities from the Groves Creek Marsh, Skidaway Island, Georgia - 011513CT metaG (version 2) | ecosystem: Environmental > Aquatic > Marine > Intertidal zone > Salt...
CTTTGTCACGACTTAATCTTACCCATGCTTTCACCAAAGATAAAACTCCTTTCTCCGGGTGAATCCGGCCAAAATATAACATTCTCTTCGGTCGACCTTCGATCGGTAATCTAGGTTCAATTTCCCAGGGTATGGGGTAAGGCATTACCGAAACCTTATGGCTTTTGGTAGCTATTTCTCTCTTGGCAGCCTCAGCCACCGCAACACTCGGCACCTGAAACCTTTTCGCTTTGTTATAAAGTTTCAATTGTCCTTTAGGGTACCTCCCTACATGTACATAAATTTTACCAAATTTTTTTGAGGGCATTATTAGCGGTGCCCAAAATGTATGAGTAACAAGAATATCGGCGGGCAAAAGCATCTTTCTGGCCCTCCATACATAGGGAAACTCACATAACTTCAATAAATAGGGATTAGCAACCGCGTCCCTGCTTACAATACGCCTATGAATAACACCATCGATAACTTCCTCCGCTGGGAGTTTATCACATAGACGCGATACATGGGTTACTTGATGACCGTGCCTAACGAAGGCCTTACCTAATTCAAACCAAGCTTTTTCTATGGCTCCTCCCCGATAACTAGGAACGGGAAGAAAACCCCCCTGAAGAATATTTATTTTCATTAAAAAGAATAAAGGTTTTCAGCTAGATTAAGAAGGTTTTCAGCGGTTTTTTTTATATGAAAATTTTGAAGAAAGCAGGGTTCAGCTGCTTTTCTCATTTCAGTATTCGATTGAGTCAGCCATTGGTTAACCAATGAGTTAACGCCCTCTTGATCATCATTTACAACCATACCGGCATTTGCCTGCTGCACTTCACGCCATAAGTTTACTCTGTTCGTAATATACACGGGCTTTCCCAAAGCTAAGGATTCGGCGACCACCATACCGAAGTTTTCCTGATGAGAGGGAAGAATTAAAGAATCGGACATTCTTATCATTTCCCACTTTTCATGTACATCTAACATACCTGTCCAGAGGATATCGTGCTTATTTTTTTCTCCCAGATTCTCGAGTTTCCTTACATAAGCGGTTCGCTCATGATTTGGACCTGCAAGGACAAGCATAGTCTCTTGTGATTGATTTTGTACCCATGCATGGAGCAGCATATCTAAACCTTTTTTCTCATGAAATCGACCCAAGTAAAGTAAGATTTTTCGCCCATTCAAAGATGGAAATCTTTGAATGAGAGTGCTTCTTATTAGTAAATTTTCTACAGGCGGATTATCCACACCTAAACCCACTACTTTTTCGTTCGCTTTATAGGGCGTAAATGTATTCCTCGCTAATTTCATTTCTTCATGGGTGGTAAAACAAACTGCATCAGCCTGCTTAATAGCCATATGCTCTATTATCCACCAATAAAGTTGTTTCTTGATATGCTTCCATGGGTAGGTTTTCTGAAACCAAGGGTCCAACATGCCGTGAGGAAAAATCAAGTAAGGATTTTGAGTTTTTGATTTTTTAGTTTGAGCCAATCTTGATGGCCAGTGCCATAGGCCGTGTACGACATTTAAGGCTCTGACGGATAATTGCGTTGTATTAATTGATTTCGGATTATCACAAAGGATCGAGGTTACCCCAAGTTCATTTAAAGCATGATTAAGTGAGTAAACTGAAGAAGAAACACCACCTTCATTGGGGTCTAAGGAGTGGACCAAATGTCGAAAAGCTACCAAACTTTGAATGCTTAAAAGGAAATATACTCTCCTAAGTTGTAAGAGTAATATCTTGTAGCTGGAGTTGAGCCAGAGGATACTAAGCCAATCCAGGTATTCTCTCGGGACTGGTAAATGAGTCGGTACTTTTCCCCATTCTCTGGATCAATAGAGAACTTAATCTTGTCTGACCATAACCAGCCTAGTTTGTCGCTAAATAACCAAAATCCACCATTTAATGTTGCACCACCGTAGTAAAGCCAGCCAAGCTCAATATGATATATCCAAGGATATGAAGTATCTACAAAATAGCCAAACCACTTTGTTTCTTTCCAGGAATTTTCTACTTCATTTGATTCTTTTATGAATTGGTTAAATTTATACTGATATCTGTAATCTCTAAGAATTGAAAGCATAGCCTGATCAAAAGAAAGTGTGGATAACCTAGATATCTCACTCGATGAAAAACTGCTTAAATCATCTTCCATCAGGATGAAAAGTAAAACAACGATTTTGTATACATTATCCCTGAGAGGATCACTTCCTAAAATATATGGAAGACCACCCTCAAGTTTATATTCTTTGGATAAGTTAAAAATGAGGTCTACTGCACAATGTCCTGCCTCTGGGCCAAGGTAACCAACAATCTCAAAAACCGTTAGGTTACCCGAGCTAAAATTATTATCTCCACCAGTTTGCTCGATAGGCATCGCATCGCGGCGGGGAGGCGAATCTATCGAATCATCTGGCCTACCACCCCGTATTTCCCAATAACCTGGTTCATAATTCTCCCAAAAAGAAAGCATCCTTGATGAACCCTGCATTAATTGTTGAAAGGTTGTATTCTTTGAATATTTATTTTGGAAACATTGCTGAACAAAATTTCTTCGGTTTTTCGAATAATTAATCGAACTTGCTCGCGATGCTGCCCCAACGAGATAGGGAACAGGCCCAAATGCAGATTGGTATTCAGGGGAAAATAACAAATAGTCAATGTACCCACGTAACCATTGGTCAGATGTACTTGCTATGAAATTCTTAGCCTCAAGAAAAGAGGCATAAGATTTGTGGAAGTATCCAAGTGAAATTTTATGTGCTGCGACAATATCAATGTATTGCGATAATAGACTGGATGCACTTATCTGATTGATGTAAGCCACAAATGCTTTTTGGGGGTCTTGATTGTTTTGAGCGAGTAAATTATCGAACCTGGCTCTCTCTGAAGAATTCATGGGCACTCCCAAGGCACCTGCAATGCCGGCAGGGTTATATGGATCCGGGGCAAAAATATTTACAATATGTGCATTCGAGTAGACATCGGGATCGCTACTAACGGCAATGAGAAGAATCTGTCCATTTTTATCGGCATAATTGGCGTAGTCCACATTCCACTCAAAAGTGTATGAAATTTTTCGAAGTATGCCATTTCCATAAAAGACAGGCACGCTTCGCATATTTCCTAATAACTTACCATTAGCGTACAATGAAACGATGTTGAGGCGAGAAAGTTCTGTACTCTCACCATCAGCACTAACTGAAATACTAACGGTTGATCCGTCATAAAGCCCATAAAGCCCATCTTTTTTCTCTAGATCTATATCAGCCATATTAAAAGAAATTAATTCAACATCCTCAATTTCTACTGACCTGAGAGGGGAAACCATAACATTATTTTCATTGTCACGAACTTGAGCAAATAAGTCGTAAATGCCACTGTTTTCAGGACGCCAATCCTGCAAATATGGGTATTTTTCATCAGGTAATCCTTGTAGTGCTCCATTAACAAAAAACCTGACTTCTTCTATTACACCATAAGTTGAACTCGAATTGGCTTCATCCACTCCAGTTGCAAACAGATTAACAACGCTTCCAACCTGATAGGAGTCACTAAGATTGCCAAGTTCGATCGTTGGCAAAAGATTATTTCCTGAACTTACACTTAAAATTACTGGAGATGAAAACGAAAGATTACCACTCGCATCTTTTGCCCTTACCATAAGGGAAAAAATTCCAGTTTTTCCTTCTGGACTCCAGTTTACCGCAAAAGATTGAGAGTTGGAAGACCTACTTTTATCTGGGCTCAACTCAGCTCCATAAGGCTCGCCGTTAACAAAGAATTGAATTGTTTCTACAGAATCATCTGGGTCTGAAGCCGCTGCAACTAATCGAATTTCTGAAGTCGAAGTGATTTGTAGGTCTTCACTCGGGTAAACTAAATCAACTATTGGAAGCTTGCTGTCCGTTCGAGGAATAACTTCCAATTCAATCGGTGCCGAAACTGTAATGTTTCCACGGTTGGTATTAACATTGGGAAGATCTTCGATTTGATCTAGATAACTAAAGCCACCCTGACTATCAATTGCGTACGCATTTATCTTATATACACCCTCAGATTTAGGCAACCAGTCGAGGGAGTAGTGAGAGGTAAAAGGTATTCTTTGTCCTTCCCCAGCAAAGCGATCATTGGCAAAAAACATAACACCGTTAATCTTGCTGGTTTCATTGACATCGTTGTTAAAGGCCCAATCAGGGTCACGAGCATCTGCAACCAGCCTAATGGGACGGTTCTGATCATAACCGATGGACCATTTTGAGCCCTCCATTGGAGTTATCATTTCCACGGTTGGAACAGAACCGTTCGTTATCTTGTAGCGTAATGGGTTGCTGTAGGTGATTTTTCCTTCATCATCAACTGCCTCTATCATGAGCTCGATAAATCCTAGACTGTTGGGGGTATATTGCACGATGTATTCCGGATCAGATCCGTTATATTGGAAGGATCCAGGTTGAAACTGGGGATCTAAAATATCGTCTGCCTGCTTAGGATTTACCTTATCTCCATCTATTACTAAGGCCAGTCTAACCACTTGGCCATCCGGGTCCATTGCAGAGGCACGGACAGAAATCGTTTCGCCCAATACAACTTCTGGGGATGTTTTTCCTTTTTCCAACCCACCCATAAAGTAAATGTCAGCATGGGTGTAACCACTTCCAGACTTACCTATTGCTATATCGACCTTGGTTATTTGACCCGTTTCATAATTTAGGCTAGCTACAGCTTCAGCTCCTTCTCCATCCCCATCAATAAAAATTTTAGGGACCGAGTTATATCCCGAACCATTGTAATCTAAACGTATGCTATCAATCCCCCCAGATGCGTTAAGGACTGGGGTTGCCAAGGCAACATTTAGGGGGGCGAAAGATACAACAGGAGCCTGCGGAACAATTACATCTTGCACAATCTTTTGGGAAGTTGAGATATTACCGAGATTATCATGGGTAATTGAGAACAAATGATACTCGCCTGGTGCGGGGCCGCTCCACTCTCCTTTAAACGGTGGGAGGGTTCTTTCCTCAAACTTCCAGAAGAAACCGCCCCCTGCCGCTAATAGCTCGGTTTTGATGATGGTACCGTCTGAATCATTCACAGCTACTTCAAAACTTTCTGATTCTACTCCTAAGCCCCCACTGAATGCAATCTTGGCAAGACTAAGCGGGCTGTAATTTTGACCTGGGTTGTCAACAATAACCTGAGCAACCTGTAAACCAAATAATGGACTGGGCTCCATAATTGCAGATAGAGAAGCCTCAATACCCGTTGGGTGAACAATGGTAACATTGGGTGCGGAGGAATAACCAAAACCTGGGGATAGAATTCTAACACCGGAAACACCAGAAGTACCGAATACTGGACCAAAGAGATCTGCGGCTGCATGGGCACCAGACGCTACCAATTCTACAAAGCCACCCTGTAAGTAAATTTGGGGAGCAGTTGTGTAATTACCTTCAGATTCTATTTTAATATCGGTTACTTGCCTCGATAAAGGATCGATTGTAGCAATTGCTGAAGCACCACTTCCTCCTGTTCCAAAATTTTCAAAAATAACTTTTGGTTCACTCACATATCCATTTCCACCATTAGTAAGTTCAATACTTAAACCACCACTTGGGGTCACCGTCGCTGTCGCTGTCGCAAGCTTTCGGTTACCAGTAAAGTAAGGTTTATCAGGAACTTGGTCAAAGGTCGACATTACCTGCACAGTGGACAAGTTGGAAATAGAAATATTGCCTGTCTTGTCTTTGCCCATGGCATAGAAATTAAAAATTCCAGTTTCATTGGCTTCCCATAGGATTGAAAAAGGATGATGATCTGGGAAAGATACAGGTAAGGGGATCTCCATTTCATCAGTCAAAGGAGTATCATCGACAAAAAAACGAAGGCTTTGAAAATCTTTTTCCTCGTCGATTGCGAATGCTACAATTGGGATACTCGAGCCAACCGAAACTTTGTTTATTTCATCGACTGCATACTCATCTAAATCTTGCTCCCCAGATATCCATGTGCTTCCCATTTGAGATTTGTACGGAGAAACTAATTTGATAATACTCGGAGTTGAGACTTGATTACCGATTACCTCAATTTTAATGGTTTCATCAATGACATTTTGGTTGCCGTAATTATCGATAAGAGTGACGGAAATATTCTTGGTTCCAGTAGTATTTGCTTCAAATGAAAATTCATAATAACCAAGTTCATGGCTTGTAGATTGGGGATCATGCATTAAGCTTTCAAAAATCCCGTTCGGTCCGGTAAAATCAACAGGTCTTCCGTTACTAAATAATTTGATTTCAGCTATTTCAGAAGTGGCTGAAGACTCTGCTTTAATTAGAACATTTACGATGGATCCTTTTTCATAGCTGGTCAAATCACCTTGCTGGAAACCTAGAAGTGTTGAGGTCTTTGGGGCTAATATAGAGCCGTTTGGCAACCCCACATTGGAAGCAGATCGTATGTTTAAGATTTTATTTAATTTTGATTGTATATTGGTCATACTGTCGGGGAAAGAGCCGACCTGATTGCCTAAAAAATCTCGGGCAATCAAGGAGACTTCATGCGGCCCTTCACTCATGCTTTTAAGGTCTACAACCATGGAGTAAAAATTTGAATCGTTTTGCTTTTCCGCAAAGCCAAGTGATTTCGCATCCAGAAAAAATTCCACATTATTTATCCCACTCTCAGAAGATGCCATTGTCGTAAGAGTCATTGTAGACCCTACCTGTAAGCTTTCTTCTTTCGGGCCTTCAAAAAAAGCTATAGGAGATGACTCTATCATTTCTCTACAATCAAATGTGAGTGGCTCGCTGGAAGAAATATTACCACTGTCATCTTTTACCAAGACAACGATGGAATATTCCATAGGGTCATCTAAATAAACAGGAAAAACATAAGGAGGGCTGGTTTTGACAGATTCTTCAGAAACTTCGCCATTAATCGACAGCCTTACTTCTGCAATATTTGCGTTTTGGCTGGAAACATTTGCTTCCAAATAAAGAGGTGAATGATTAAAGCCTCCACTAATTCGTGCAGTGGGGTAACTAGGGGGTGCCGGCAGGGTAACATCCAAAGGTAAAACATTGGTTGTAGTTTCGCCTGGTGAAGGTGGTTCTAAGGGAAGGCGTCCTGGTGTAGAAATCGTTCGGGGTCTAAATTTTGGAGCAGTCACATAACCTGAGCCCGTTAGTAATTTCCCATCAAACCTGGTTCCTATGTAATAGCGCGTAGATTGCAGGTCCCCAGAAGCATTGAGTTCATAATAGGTACTAATGCTGGCTTCCTCTCCAAGCTTAATGCTTTGAACCACAGGGGTCACTCGAATGGAAGTATCAAGGAGATCATAACCCTGCCCAGAACTCTCCACGGTTAGTTTTGTAATTTTACCGTAATCCAGTGAACTAATATTCCAGTCTACAATGGGAATGACTTTGGCACCTGTACCAAGACCCGTAACACTTACTTTAGGCATGGTGAAATAGCCACTTCCTATGGGTTCAGTTAAGTTTACATCAATAATAGATCCAGTTGTTGAATCCAAAACAATAAAGCTACTATTCAAATCAATTGTCTTAAATGGTTTGGTAATTTCTACCGCAGGAGGATCTGAGCCAGTTGTAGACGAGATATTGTAAATGTCTGAACTTACATAGTTACCACTGTTGTCCCAACCGAGGGCAAAAAAGCTAAAATTTCCCGGTTGTTGAGGAGACCACTGGAGGGTGTAATTTGTTGCTTCCGGGGATTCTGATGATGCCCGAAATAGTTTTTTGCCTTCAGGTTGTCCATTAACATAAAATTGAACTCCTATGAAATTACCATCGGCATCACTGCCTTTAGCAAGCAGAGGAATGGTCGAGGTCGAGGTAATACTATCAAAAACTGGGTCTACCATTTCTACCGTCGGGTTTAATGATCCCTCAAAATCATTCATGGTTATTATTGTAGAAGATGAACCGACGACATTGGACCTACTATCAAATGCTAGTACTGAAATTTCATGCGTTCCTTGGCCCGTTACCTGAGAGTTATAAAAATTGGAATTATTTAATAGGTAAGTGTACCTGCCTGTATTCAAAGTATTCCCCGCACTAAAAGATGACATGTAGCCCACAAAGTCATTATCCACAAAAATTCCCATGTAAGAGACCGCAGAAATATTTTCTTTTACATCGACCACAACGGGAATCGTTGCACTAGAGCCAAAAGAAAAATTAAGCTCCGAAGAAGGAAAAAGAATTCGGACATCTGTCAGATTATTGGCAACCTTACCAAGCTGTCGGTTTCGATGATAAATATCTCTTACACTATTTCCATCCAGTGAGTTTTGATTGGAAGTAGTGAAAGCTAAACCAGCTTCTCCCTCTGCATCGCTGCTAAAGAAAATATGCCTACCATCTCCACTAATAATCGGAAATCGATTACTCGGCATAGTCGAAGCAGTACTTGGTATGTAGTTTACCGGAAAGCCGAAGCTGCTCAAACTAACTCTTTCACTTTCATTGGTGTCAAGATCGAAGAGGTAAATATCGTCCGTTTCATTATCCGTAGGAATTGTTAAGGAAGGGCGATTGTTACCCGCGGAGTCAATGTTACCCGCGGTTAAAACCTCAGAGAAACCAAAGATGGAGGGGGAAGGGGCAATCACTGGTGTTGCTCGGGTAAAGCCGAAACCACTAAAAAGCATGTTACTTTTGGGTGTGATTAGGATAGAAGACGGGTTATTAATGGTAAATTTTCCAGTTAATGCAGAAAAAGTAAATGAAGTGCCCCCGCTGGAATTATTTTCGATTTGTGGACCAGATAATAAAGATTCTGGGAATGCCCACTGGGTTCTAATAATATTTGTTATGCGATCTCGAATATCTGTGAGCGAATCACTGGCTGTATAGCCTACCGTGGTAAGGGCGGTTGACGCATTAAGGGCAAAATCAACCGCAATGGTTCGGGTTTTATCCGCAATGGTTAGGGTTGTATTTGCAAGACTTGTGGTGGATAGAATCTCTACATCAAAAGATTGCTCCAGAAAAACTTCACCTTGCGAGCCAATGTGGATTTTGGACTGGTCAATTTTTGCATCAGGATAACCATCTTGATCAATATCAACACCATCACCCTGTATCGAAATTAAAGTGTCAAGACCACGGGCAGTAGTTACCACCTCTTGATACCCTGCTCCATTGTTTACCATTTCAACCCGATGAACCAAAGCACCTCCCGTGCGATTAGCAACACTGCCTGCCACCTGTTCAAAACGAATTGCACCAGCTTCAAAGCCTGTACCGCCCCGAGGGTTATCCACGCTGATAATAGTAGTATCGAGGTCGTAGTTCTCACCTCCTGATACCATAAGAATCGATGAAATTCTACCTAAGGTATCCACTTGGTAAGAAGCGATCGCGCCACTTCCGTTTCCGGAAAAATCCTCAATTTTCAGAAAGCCATTTTGGTACCCCAAGCCGGGATTCTGGATTTCTATTTCTCCTATACCACCAACTAAGATGGCGGTGGCGGTCGCCTGTTCCGTAGGGTTTGAAAAATACACCCTTCCATCCGACCGGGTCACATTACTGTCTAACAAATTTGAGGATTTTGTGGCATACACAATAGTTCTTCCATCTTCACTGATTGAAGGCTCCCGACTTGGCATATTTCCGCCAACCTCATTTTTTTCACTCACACGATGGAGAGGGATGTTCGACTGTGGAAGTAACACATCTGCTGTCTTAACCCTGTAAATATCACCTTCTGGGTGGGAAATAAATGCTGTAACCACCGCGGTATCTCTCGGAGCTGGAAAATTTGGATCAGGAATGACAGAAACGATGGGGTCAACATAATTGATCCCGGGGTTTACGATCTTCACTCCAGATGATTGGATTTGTCCGTAACTATTAATCCCGTTTGAAAGGGAAAGAATTGCCCCGCTTCCGGTGCCATTTGAATCTGTGACCACAATGGACGGGTTACCAAAATAACCCACGCCTCCGCGGTCGACTCGGATGTTGGAAATTCCTTTGAGTAAAAGTAAGTTTGTGGCTTCCGAGCGAAAAACAATGGTTTCCCCATCTCCACTTATTTCAACCTGATCAGATGGCCCACCCATTGCTTCTATATTGCTGGCAAATAAACCAAGAAATGTGTCGCTTGGCCGGTTTACTCGAGCAAGGTAATTGTTTTCCAATCGGAGCAAGAAAACATCAGTTTCCCCGTTGGTATCAACATCTATGGTTAAATTTCGGTCTGATAAATCTGTAGCATCCGAAACAAATACTACATTCGACGCATTATCGTCTATCTTCGGAGTTTTGCTCGCTTTATTACCTTGGGTCAAGGATTTGATCTGGGGGTCCAATGGGTTGGTGAGATCCCATAAAAAGATCTGTCGCCCAGTGCTGCTATTTCCATTTGAATTTAAATTGGTGGCATCTGACTCAAAAACGACAAAGTTTCCATCCTGATTAATATCCGGGTAAAAACTTCCTTCATTTGCCTCATTTCCACCAAAACCCTCCGCTCTTATGATCTGTTGATTGTAAATTTTATAAAGAAAAACATCCTCATGGTTATTTCCATCACCTGGCACTAAATTGCTTGCAATTGAGTGAAAAACAATGGTTGAGCCATCTCCACTGATGCGAGGCCGAAGGCTGTCTCCATTTGCCCCAGTATTAGGATTCAAAAAGGAATTAGAGATCAAGGTTGGCGAACCCCCAACCAAAAGGTCTTGGTAATAAATCTGCTGATTTCCATTAAAGTCCGTTTGTTCATAAACCACAAACCTCCCGTCTTTACTCGTATGCGGTCTTTCAGCCATACCAGAGGTGTCGGTAACCAAGCTTGTAATGCCATTATTTTCCGAAACAAGTGTAATCACTGGTGTATTATCTAAAGGGAAATTTTGGTTGGCAATGGTCACTCCCAAGTAATAGTCACCTTCCAAATTGTCCGGGAGTTGCTGGATCCAGTCTAAATGAATGGTTTCATTTGGCCTTAGGTTTGCTCCGAGGCCACTTTGGCCAACATTGAACTCCCTCAAGATAAAATCTTCGTTGTCCGTAAAGGAGTCGTCCTCTGAGAGCAAAACTCGTGCGGTAAATTCCCCGGATAATAAGGATGTACCTGAATGTCTAATCGAAAAACTAATTCGAACAGGATCAAGTCCATTAAATGTCCCCGTGTCTCCATAAAAACTATCTTGATCAACAGTTAAGGTAACATTCCCAGGATCAACACTGATAGGAATCTCCATGCGATTGTCAGACCCCTCCGCATCCTCTATGGTTTCATGAATAATATGTTCAGGCAAAGCAAAAGCAGGGTCTACCACAGCCTGAATTGTCCAAGTAGAATTTAGGCTAGCATCTGCTGGCAAACGAAGAGGTGGCATGGTTATCTCCCCTGTATCTGACTCGGCTTCAATCGAGGGCGTAAGGCCTCCAGCGGCGAATGGCAAAACTACACTTTCTTCATCGATGACAGTACCGTTCTGCAACAACCTCACAACCAATGGGAAAAATACCCCCTCTTGGGTTCGCACTGCCGAATCATTTCGTACAACAACTGTGGGGTAAATATCAGAACCTGGTAAATAATCACTAAACTGGGTATTTAGGGATGTTACCTGCAAATTTGGAATTACGAGAGAAAAAGTGTGAGTTGCCTGGTTGTTAGCTGGGTTATTTTCAAGGGCCGCCCCCTGAACTCTTATGGTCACGGACCATAGTGCTGATTCCGTCCATTTTTGAGCCTGAGACCAGGGAATTGAGAAGATTACCTGCTTGGTAGTAGTGACATCATCATTATCCAACTCTGGGTTTGGGGTATTGGGCGTGAACCCGTCCCAGGTTTGGATGTGTGTGCTGATTATTTGACCATCTGGGTCTTTCAACTCTACGGTTGCAATGACAGTCTCACCACCTGGAACATCGGTTGAATTTGCATCCACATGAAAAACTCGACCTGTTATTGCAAAGGCCGAACCAACTAATACCTCTGCGGGTTGCGTACCGGTAAACTCGATCGACAAATCTGTGACTTGGGCACTCGCTATTTGACCCAAGCAAAAGAAACTTAGGAAAGAAAACAAGAGCAACTTGGACAATTTATTCATGGACGAATTAACCATTCTTCAGAATCAAAATCATATGCCCGTATAATGCTTTGACCAAGATCAAAATAGTTCCATTTAGGTGTCTCCGTTTGCAGCAAAAAATAAGGAAATACACTTTCCTTGCTCCACCACCAATTACTGTAGACGGCATCCCAAAACCAATAACCACCGGCACCATCTGGGTAAACATAAAGCCATCCAAGGCGGGAGTGGTAGATCCATTCACTGCCTGTGGGGAAAAAGGCACCAAGCCACGGAGAATTGGCCCACCCATTATCGAGGCTGACATCACTTTCGCAAGTCAACCCATTGTCGACTCGAATTTTACCAAGGGTTTCACTCGATTTTCCTCTGCCATCGGATAAAGAAAGTAATACAGATAATTGTTGGCACATGAGATTGGAAAGCTCATCGGCATCCTGAACAACAAGTTTTCCAGTAGATATAGCAAGGAAGTAAATACCATCCCCGTCTGTATCAACATTCCCAGAAATGATTTCTATTTCTACGGGATCTCCGTCATAGTCAACCGATGAAAATTCTTGAATCAAATGATTCGTTTCTGAGATATTGGATGTGCGAAAGGTATAGCTAAAATCATCAGCTTGTGGCGCAAAAAGGTTAAGGTTGGAAAAGCCCTCGGCGCTTTCTATGAGCGACTCCGTCGTGGTCTCTGCCGCCAGGGCAACCATGCTTACAACTAAAGAACTTTGGTAAACTGAAATTACATCCAATTCTATTGCATATTGTTGTTTGGTTAATTCGCTTAATAAGCTACCAGTATCGAGATCTTTCGTGGATAGACCTTTATGTAAATCATCTGTATTTTTTACAATTGTGAGAAACGATACTTTTTCTTCATCATTCAAATTACCTATCTGTTGAGTAACAAGATCAGTCAATGTCGTATTCAAATCAGGGTCGTCTAATAAATACTTTGAAGAATTGTCGCTTAAGTTAGCTGCTATTTGGTTACTCAATATGACACTGGCACGGCCACTCTCATAGTCACCAGCTGTCTTATATTCCAAAAAGGCTTCGGTTTGCTTGAATACATTGGCTACCCGAGCACTCTCGATAAGGACTTTTCCAGCATTACCATCATTGAGGGCAGCACCTTTTAGAGGATCATAGTTGGTAACATCGGAAATATTAAGATCCAAAGCTTGGTTGAGCATCGCTAGGGATGCATTTTTATCAAGCCCACGATCAAGTAGACTTGAAATAAGCGTTGTCAGTGGGGTTACCACTGAAGCATTCGCGTCCGCGGAAAAGATGCCCAAAAAAGGAGCATTCGTCGAACCATCAATGCCTCCGGAAACGATAATTCTTCCCTCTTGTGGGTCAAGAATACTGTTATTGTTCTCATCGAACATTCGAAATTCTTCATCGGTTATCTTGAGACTATACCTACCGTTTTGATCGGTAGTCGAAGGTATAGAGAGGTCAGATATACCATCATTATTGCTGTCAAAAATTACATTCGCGCCAACCAAATATCCATCAATCGCGGTACCACTTAAAGTAAAAGCAGGTGGAGAAACTCGAACGACCAGAGATTCACTTGCAAGGTTTCCGGAACTATCCGTTACTTCTATTGAAACAATGTAATCACCATCCGTATTCACATCAATGTTTGCAATATCACTTTCACTGACTTCAACATTATTGGTTAAATCGCCATCGTAATTATCAATGGCACTGTAGGTTGGTAGCTCAAAATTTTGCCCTATAGTCAAAATGAGTGGGTTTGCAGAAATATTAATGGTAGGTTTTTCTTTATCTTTCACATGAACCACGCGGGTCGTTTCACTAAAGTTACCTGAGGCATCAGCTGCTCGATATGTAATAACAAAAGATCCAAGTTCATTTACTATGGGGTTACCCAAAATTGACACCTCAATTTCCGCATCTCTATTGTCACGAACAATATAGCCAGGATCGTCCCATGGCTCGTAAACCGCCCATTCGATTTCACTAAACCCTATAAGTCCTATTTCAGGTGGAGTTTCATCAACAACAATAATGGTTTGTGATATTTTAGAAGACTTCTCACCTGATGAATCAAACGCCTGATAGACTAAGCTGTATGTGCCAAAAGGTATATCGTGGTTCGTTTCTAAAAGATAAGTTGATAAAGAACCGTTAAAATCTATTAAAAATTCACTCAACGAGCCCTCTACGCTTATGGATAAATTGGTTGTATTTTCCGGGTCCCAAACCCCATCCAGTACATCCAATGCTTCAATGTTGTGGGCAAATGTGTAAGAACCTTTTTCATCAGGTATTATTACCTCTGAGTTCGCACCGTTTATAAACCCTATGACTGGAGGTGAGTCTCTCAGGTACAGGTTGGCATTAAAAACATCTTGGGTGATGTAACCTTCCCAAACTGCAACCGGTTCTCCTTCCGTCTGAGTTTGATTATCATCTGTATCAAGAAAAGCAGATATCCTATGATACTTATTTAATTCTGCTACAAAGGTAAAGGCGTACGGTTTTGACTCATCATAACCTACAACTTTCTCAGTTTCAGTAAAACTTGCTTTCGCTGTATCCTGAAGAGTTACTTCATGTTTTAAATAGAGTGGAAATTCTAGATGTTGAGGATTAAAAATTATACCTCCGATAGAAGCCGTTTGATTTAAAGCAAGAGGATCCAGTCCCATTTCAAGTTCATAACGATCACTCAAACCATCGAAATCGGAATCGGCAAGAAGAGGGTTTGTGTCTTGATCCTCGGTTTCATTTCGGTCATCAATTCCGTCCCCATCTGTATCCCAAAGTAAAGGGTTTGTAAAAGTTACCATGGTTTCATTCCCGTCATCAAGGCCATCCATGTCGGTGTCGGATAAAAATGGGTGGGTTCCTAATTGATATTCATCTAGGTTACTTATGCCGTCATTATCCAAGTCACTTGCCCACCAGCTATTATTCTGGTCAGTAAAAGAACCGGTATACAAATCCAACCATTTTTCTTTAGGGGACAATTCATTTCTTGGAGATGCTCGCACCAAAGTGCTCGCGCTGTAAACAACTCCATCTTTTGTAATATTTGCTTCGAGGGTTAACGTGCCCCCACCGAGAATTAGCTTCAAGGCTGCCCCACTACCTTGGCCTTTTGGGTCATGAATGATAAACTCCGCATTTTCATTATACCCTGATCCAGGGTTCGTAATGTTTACATCCAATATTTCGCCATGACTGCCAACCAATATGCTTGCATTGAAGTCGACACCACCACCAATTAATGAGACCCGGGAATCATTTTGATAATTGAAGCCTCTTCCAAGAATCTGCACATCTTCCACTCTTCCTCTTTTCAGGGTAGAAAATAAGTTTAAATCCGTGAAACTTCCGGTTTTATTACTAAGAGTAGCCACATTGCTTTGATTTACATCACTGTAATCTAAGCTGAAACTCCAGTTTGTGTTATTGGTCTCAAAAGGTGTACCGGTGGCATCAAACCCAACGGCTGTGAAGGTGAAGTTCGCCTCCCCTGCCTCCTGTGTGTTGAGCGGCACTTCAACAAAATTCGTACCGTTTCCATCATTAGGTGCAATATAAAAAAGCCCACCATTCACAGGCTCGACAGCATCCAGGGTTCCCTGCCATGAGGCGGTTTCTGAGGAAGAGTGCATAAAATCCTCGAAGAAATCTATCCCGCTTAGAGATGAAGAGTAAGTAACGGTAAAACGGTCGTTTGGATTAAAACTTGTGGTGTTTTCGTCATCGACAATCGTAAGGGTTAGGGAACCGTCTGGTTGCCCAACAGCTGTTAAATTTGGAACCGCAGAGCTGGTATTGCTTGGGAATGGGTTAATTATAATCTGCGGTCTTTCTCCATTTTGAAAGCCTGCCCCAATCCCTTGGATCATTTTTAGTTCCTCCTGGTATTCCTGGCTTGCGGTCACGGACCTGGAAGGTTTGGCCAAGGACCGAGCCTGGGCAGACCAGACTAGAGTACTTCTGCCAATTCCACGGTTATCCGTCTCCAGGATTAAGTCTGGCATTCCGGGAACATATAGCACTTGGCTTACATTTGTTGGCTCCGCACTTGGCCTGAAGGTCGATTCCTGGAACAGCATATCTTCCATAAAAACGGCAACATTATAAAGACCTGGCTCTAAATCTGGGATCATGTAGTAACCGGACTGGTCGGTGTAGGCAGTCATATTCCTTTCAGCTGGTTCATTCTCCGCCCAATTCATTCCCGGTAGCCCGTCAGTTACTATGATCTCGGCTCCCATTGCGGGAAGATGTTCCATACCTGCACCAAAACCGTAATAAAATTTCGATGGAAAACGCTCATCAATGTACAAATCTATATAATCAACCTTTCCGGTGATATTAAAAGCATTAGCTCCATTTAACCTGAAAAGAGAACTTTTGTTAGAATCCAGTATATTTAAGAGGCCTTGATTCCCACTTATTACTTCTGCAGAGCTATCATAAGAATTATGGTAATTATTAATAAGATTCAACGATGGCTGTTCATCAAATAAGCTCCTCCAGCGATGATCCTCAGCATCATTTGAACTGTCATCAAAATAAGTACCATTTTGATCCAATTGTATTTTCGTTAGCCGGGTGGTTGTAAAAGGTGTGGCGCTTGCCTGTACAAAACCCACACGCCCGTCATTTGAGTTTGGTCGGTGTGAGCCATTGAAATCAAAAGTTAAACTGTCAATATCCCGGCTTTGGCTAAACTTTCCAAAAGATCTAACCTCTACATCGACAATTCGATCGCCCAGAAAGTCAGCATGGGTAGGAGAGCCAAATAGCCAGTCTTCATCAAGGCCAGTTACATCTTTGGTTGGCAGCACCAACTCCGAAGAAATGGATAGCACATTATGAACCTCCCTTACACCAAATGTTGTCTCATAAGTATGATCCCATGACCAAGGTCTTTCCTGAAAGCCCTGCCCCGCACCCTGCGGTCTGAAAATTTGGTCATATTCCAGGTTTTTAAGCTCAGGGTCATCAAAAATAACCCGGACCATTTTCCCGTCTTCATCAAAGATTGGGATGGCGTCCACTCCTGTGCCTGAACCAGTTAAATCCAGTTCATTAGCCGTATACATATCACCTCCGTCATCCACCACGATTTCCTGAATTTCTCCATTCCTTACAAGCAATGTAAATTTGGCATCAAAAGCTTCCCAGTCTTCATACGGAAAACGGGCATAATCATTCACTAGGGCAAAATTAACCTTGGTACCTCCGCATTTTCGGCTCTTGAAATTTACAGACATGTGAGCCGTCGCATTGTAATCAGACCGTAGGTCTAAAATCTGATCATGAAAAACAGATATGTTTCCATCAGCCTCACACAAATGTTTGGCTAATTTTACATGCCTGCTCTCCCAGGCAGCTACCTTTTG
>Ga0255758_10002400_pt1 | contig 17457 bp, 13 predicted proteins | sample 011ome_24_FD_179958 | JGI IMG/M metagenome (GOLD analysis project Ga0255758, IMG submission 179958) | Coastal salt marsh microbial communities from the Groves Creek Marsh, Skidaway Island, Georgia - 011513CT metaG (version 2) | ecosystem: Environmental > Aquatic > Marine > Intertidal zone >...
TATAACAGCCAAGCATCGGCCCGAAATGGCCGATGAAACCACATAGCGTGGTCAAGGCTGGCAACCTGAAAGTTATCTTGACGCCAGTTGATCGCGTGGGGTCGATAACTTGTGTCAATGAGGGTCATATCTGACGCATAAGCCAGTAGCGCCTGGTGTAGTCGTGGGTCTTCCGGCATAACATCGACTGCTCTAATCCAAACGATTTGCTCTGGAGGCATGGGTTTTGGCGCCAACTCATCCACCGGATTAGCAAACCGCAGTTCAATGGGTCGTGCTCGCCGAGTCACAGCGTCTTCGGCTTCAGGTACGGCGGCAATATAGGCGTCTAGCAAGGTTTCCTCGCTCACGCAGGATTCTGGTCCAGGTGCCTCTGGGCTCGAGATTTGATGGGTCAGCCCTACCTCGATGACGTGAAAAGAGACCGACATACTAAAAATGGCTTGCCCTTTTTGAATGGCCTTTACCCGACGGGTGGTGAAACTGCGACCATCTCTGATCTGGTCGACTTGGTAGATAATGGGGCAAGTTGTGTCCCCGGGCCGCAGGAAATAACCGTGCAAAGAGTGCGCGACACGATTGGGATCTGGCACAGTTCTAGAGGCGGCCATTAGCGCTTGGCCAATGACTTGACCGCCGTAGACCCTCTGCCAACCTTCATTAGGGCTAACGCCCTTAAAGAGATTTACGTCTATCTCCTCTAAATCAAGCAGTTGTATTAGGTCGGCAAGCGCTTCTTTCATTGGGGAGAGATCCAAAGTCGGGGGACTATTGTCCCCGACTTCGAAGCTCGAGTCCAAGGCGGCTTCGAGCAGGAGCGCTAAAGAACTAGTATTTGTACTCCTCTGCTTTGAAGGGCCCTTCGCTGGATACGTTGATGTAGTCTGCTTGCTTCTGGGTCAAACGGGTGATGGTGCCGCCAAAGCCTTCAACCATGTAAAGGGCCACCTCCTCATCCAACGCCTTGGGTAGCACTTCAACCGTAATGGGTTGGCGCTGATTAACGTCATGATCAGCCCAAGCCCGCTCGAATAGGTACATTTGAGCCAATACTTGGTTGGCGAAGGAACCGTCCATGATTCTAGATGGATGCCCTGTTGCATTCCCAAGATTGACGAGCCGGCCTTCAGATAACAACAAGATGTAGTCGCTGCTATCATCGCTTCTGAAAATCTTATGGACCTGGGGTTTGACTTCCTGCCAACGCCAATTATCTCGCATAAATTGGGTATCGATTTCTGTATCGAAGTGGCCAATATTGCAGACGATGGCGTTGCTGGCGACGGTGGACAAAAGGTTCTCGTCGCAAACATTGACATTACCGGTACAGGTTACGATGAGATCGGTACCCTGCATGAGCGCGAGATCAATATCTTCGCGCTTACCCGTGTTAAGGCCATTCTTATAGGGTGAAACGACCTCATAACCATCCATACAGGCCTGCATGGCACAGATCGGGTCGATCTCTGTGACGCGTACAATCATGCCTTCTTGACGCAGGCTTTGGGCGGAGCCTTTACCCACATCGCCGTAGCCGATTACTAGCGCCTTTTTACCCGCCATCAACATGTCGGTGGCTCGTTTAATGGCGTCATTGAGACTGTGACGACAGCCATATTTGTTGTCATTTTTGGATTTGGTTACGGAATCGTTGACGTTGATGGCAGGAACCTTAAGTTCCCCGGCTTTGAGCATCTCTTGTAATCGATGCACGCCAGTCGTGGTTTCTTCGGTAATACCGTGGATAGCGCTCAGCATTGCCGGATACTTGTTATGAACCATTTCGGTCAAATCGCCGCCATCGTCAAGAATCATATTGGCGTTCCAGGGCTCACCATCTTTCAAAATGGTTTGCTCGATACACCAGAAAAATTCTTCCTCGGTTTGTCCTTTCCACGCAAAAACCGGAATACCGCTTGCCGCAATGGCAGCGGCGGCATGATCTTGGGTAGAAAAAATATTACAAGATGACCAACGAACTTCCGCTCCGAGCGCCACGAGTGTCTCAATTAAGACGGCGGTCTGAATTGTCATGTGAATGCAACCGAGTACTCGCGCACCAGAGAGCGGTTGTTCGGCTTCATACTTTGAACGTAGCTTCATCAAAGCAGGCATTTCTGCTTCTGCAAGTTCGATTTCGGCACGTCCGAAATTGGCCAGTTCGATGTCGGCAACTTTGTAATCGTTCATGGTGTTTCCTCTTTTTGTAATAGGGTTATGGGTTAGGTGGACGCGTGAAACATGCGCAGTTGAATTTGAAAACCATTCTTAAGGCCCAGAAATGCGCCTTGACCTTGCTTCAAGCCTGCATTGTCTGCCCAAAGATCGAGGTCCTCTGGATCGAAACCAAGCCATAGGTCGCCGCAGATGTCGCGGGTCCAATCTTGTTGGTGCGAACACAAATCTATGAGCATTAACCGACCATTGGGCGCTAGCAAGGTCGAAGCTTTTTTGAAAAATTCCGCCGGCGCTGGCAGATGATGAAGCACCATGTTGCAGACCAGCAGATCCGCAAGGCGATCGGTCTCTAGCGCAGCATAATCGCTAAGAACACACTCGACGTTGTTAAGCCCCTCATCCTCGGCGATCTGCCGTGTCTTGTTGAGCATGGTTTCTGCATTATCTACCGCTAAGACCGAGGCAAACTGATTTGCTAACGTAATGAGTAGTGGACTTTCTCCCGCACCAATCTCGAGGACCTTACTGGTCTTGGGTAGGTGTTCGTTACCAATCAGATCCGTCACGCAGCCTGAGTAATGATCAAAAGAAGCGACGAGTTCTTGGTTTTCTTTGAGTTGCTCTGAACATCGTTCAAAAAACTGTGCAGCTTGTTTACCTCGCTCTAAAAAGACGGTCTTCTGGCGTCTTTCTAAGTTAGAAGGTAAGGGAATCTGATCTAGCGTCGCGAACAATTCGGTGGTCGTTCGGTGCAACGGGCTGTCAGCCGGGAACAGACCCCGACGATAGAAGATTGATGTGCCCTCTCGCTTAGCGGTCAGCAAGCCTGCGGCAGTCAAAATTTTGAGGTGGTGGCTCATACCTGATTGAGGCGTTGTGGTAATGTGACATAGCTCAAGAACACCAAATGAATTGTGTTTTAAAAGACGCAAAATATCTTGACGCAGGGGATCCGCAAAAGCTTTACAAAGGGTCAGAAGTGCTTCTGACTCAGCGATTTTGGCAGTTGAAGACCGGACGGGCATAGTGCTATATCAAAATTTTTCGATATATTAGTGATTCGGCGCGATTTTGCAACCTAATATCAAAATAAATTGATAAAAGAGAAAGGATTATTCGATGGCGGCGATTCGACAGATTCAGGCGAAGTACGACGCGCGAGAGGACCGACTGCTGCTCAGAATCGGTACCGAAGCAATCGATGCGCCGGGCATCTGGTTGACGAGACGATATGTTGAGCTGCTCCTAAAAGCGCTGAAACAGTTTGCCGATGCTGACCCAGATGTAGGTGGATTAGCCGTCCCATCGGATCGCGAGGAGGTTAAAGCATGGAAAGCACAGAAAATTCTGGACCAAGCCAATTTTGATACTCCCTTCGCTGCTGAGCAGGAGCAAACTGAGGCACACGTGAGTCACCCGTTAGCTTTCAAGCTAACCTATAAAATAAAAGATGAGCAGCTGCATCTCACGCTCCTGCCGCAATTAGGTGAGGGCATTAACCTTGTGGTTAATCAAGAGATTGCGGTGTCGCTAACGGCCATTTTGCTATCAGCAGCCGGTAAAGCGAATTGGCGCCTGGCCGAAGATAAAGACCCGCTCGGAACCCATAACCTGCGTGTGGTGAATTAGCGGTCCGCCTCGATATCGTTAGAAACCGCCATTGGAAGTTTGATTACGATGCGCACCCCCTTAGGGTCGGTCTGGTTTTCTATTGTTACCGAGCCGCCGTGGTGCTCTGTAATGACTCTGACAACGTAGAGCCCCATGCCAAAGTGCAGGCGATTATCAGGATTTCCGGCTCTTGCAGTCACCATCGAATCAAAGATGCTGTTCAGCAGATTGTCAGGGATCTGATGGCCAGTATTCGATACCGTCAGTGTAAGTTGGTCGGCCTCCGGCAGAAGAGTGACCGCAATTTCACTATCTGGTTCTGAGAAATCAATGGCGTTATCAATGACTTTGTCCAGTAACTGCTCGATCCGGTAATCGCAGACCCAGCAGTTAAGCGGTTTTTCGGACGTTTTAAGAGAAAAGACGCGCCTTGGCTGGGTAATTTTGCAGTTGGCGACATAGGATTGCAGCAAGAGACGTAAATCTATGCACTCGAGATCCTCGCCCACCAGAGCCTCTTCAAGGTTGGCAGCGTCGGCTAGATTTTGCACGATGAGTCCGATGCGATTTAGGCCTCGACGGGCACTTTCGAGGTAGGCGTCGCGCTTTTCCGGTGAAGGCGCTTCTTTAAGGTTTTCTAGGGAGGTTGAGAGCGTATTGAGCGGATTATTGATCTCGTGACGAAGGGTTCTTGGCATATTCTCGAGAAATTGATTGTGCTGATGTAGTCGGGTCAACATGTTCGAGATGTTTCTGGCGAGATCCCCGAGTTCATCACCCGACTCAATCTCAGCGTTTAATTGACTGGCGGTAAGCCGACCTCTTGCATCAATTACGCTACTGGCTTCGAGGCCGAGCCGGCGAATCCTTCGAGCGAGCCTAGCGGAAAACATGAGGATAATGCCGGCAAATAAAATGACGGACATGATCGAAAAGTTGACGATGCGCTTCAGTGCATCCCGCCTGAGATTAAGAATCCGATCGGTATTTTGTTTCAAGACGACCGCGCCAAGGATGGCATCATTAGCAATGATAGGATGCGCCGCAACGATAACTTCGCCTTCTATGTCGGATGTAAAATGCGCGACGGTCGCGGCGCCGGCCAGTGCCCCTTGGATGGTGTTGTCCTCGCCCTCAAGGTTTCGTCGGGTCAGCGTTTGTTCGACTAGGGTGTAAAGCGGGCCTAGTAACCAGTCGGTCAACGATGTCAGACTGTAGTCATCGGCAGTCCTGTCTGATGATGCTTGTCTAGCATTGGAGCGATAACTGCCCACTTCAGCCCGGACGCGCCTGCGGCTATCAACAACCTGTATATTGGCTCCTGAGTAGCCCAGTCCCTCGATGATCCTAAGCACTTCTGGTGTCTTAAGGAGCACGAGGCCAAAAGCTTCTCGTCCGGCAGAGGGTAGCGTGCCAGTGATTGATTCAATGGCTCGGGATCGCTGGCTGTCAACATCAACCACCGCCAAGCCAAAGTTCCGAGTGGGTCCAAGTAGGGTCAGTGGAATCCGAAATTCCACTGCATAGCCTGTGGCGGTCTCGAATAAAACGCCAGGCACGCGGTTTTCAGCCTCACCATCTATGGCATATCGCCAACTGTCGCCGACTGGGTAAGCAGTTGTTAAACCCTCCTCGGTCGCAGTAATGACCAGCTTTTTGATCTGGCCGCTGGGGTCGGTGTAGGTTAATCGCAGGTGATCAGAAAGATCTAATCGTAGAATGTTTTTGTCTCGATAAACGATAGCATCATCAAGCACTTGAACCAGTGCATAGACTTGGCCCTTGTGTTCGCCCAATACGAGATAGAATTGGTTTGGCGCGTTGGCGGCAGGACCCTCAAGCGAGGCTTGGCCGAAGCCAACATTAAAATCGAGCACATCCTCCCAATCAGAGTCTTTACCATCGATTCTGATAGGTTTCTCTAAGGGGTGGGCGTAGAGCTTCTCGTAACCATCTGGGCTGATGGGTAGTTCGTCAAACAGATCGGCCCGCCCGTTGAGCAATGTTGATATGCCCTCAGCAGTCAGTAGCTGGGCGCTTGCCTGGCTATCGACCAATATTTCTTCCATCTCGCTTAAATAGAGATAGCTAAACCAAGGGATGACGACCAGGATAAAGCTGGTAAGGATGAATAGCTTGGTGCCAAGCCTTGGACCTTGATAGGCGAGACCAGCCATGAATTACTGTGAGGACCACCGATATCCGAAGCCGTATTCACTTTTGATGCATTTGAAGTCGGGATCAATGGCTTCAAACTTTTTTCGGATGTTGCGCATGTGCGTATTGATGGTGTTGTTGGTGACCAGTGACTGCATGGTCGCATTCATAAGTGTATCGTAAGAAACCGCATGGCCAGGGACTCTTACCAGTTTTGCAAGCATTCTGAATTCGGTTCCGGAAAGATTAATCGGTTGATCCTTCCAAGAAACGAGCAAAGCTTCCTGGTCGATCGACATGTCGCCAACGAGTTTCGCGTCAGAGACACCCTGCTGGGCTTGGTTTCTTGCTTCGTGAATTCGGAGTAAGGAGCTTATCTTTTCTGAGAGATAGTCAAGGGAAATAGGCTTTGGAAGATAATCCCAAGCTCCCAGCCTGAGACCACTGATCTTATCGATTTCCGCGATTCGTTCGGTGAGAAAGATAACAGGTAAGCTAGGTGCTCTACCCAAAAGGTCTCGACAGAGTTCAAAGCCGGCATCGACTTCGTCGCCAAGAATGATGTCGAGTATCACCAGATCCGGCAGCGCAATATCAAAGCCGCGCAAAGCATCGTCGCGACTGGCAAATCCGCGAACGGTATAGCCTTTTTTGCTGATCGCATCAATGTAGTTGGTTCTTTGATCTTCATCGTCTTCTACGATGACAATACTTTTCGCCATAGTTTTGACCCTCACGTTACGCAAACATTAGGTTAAAGCATTATGAATGTAAAAACGATGACAGATCTCAATCTACCTCTGCTTTATTGACTTGTAACTGTCTGATTCACAAAGCCTCGGCGCATTGCGTTTATCAGAACTTTTGACGTCAAATAACGTCAATTGGGCACGGCACGGGCACAGATTTCGGATGAAACCTGATCGAAGTAAGTGCGGCATTACCGCACATACACGCTGTATTTACTGTAATCGAAACGCCTGTCTATTCCAGAAAATCTGCAAACCTAACCTAACGGCATTTCGTGGAATTTCTCAATGTTCCTATCGATGCGGTTCAAGACTGCTGATAAGGAAAACACTTTCCGAGGCGCAGCCAGGGCATTCCTCAAGATCGTCCGCATTCAACTAGACTTCCGCGAGGAAGTGGTTTTCTGACCCAGCGGGGTGAGTAAGAATAAACATAGTTTTTCATGATTCAGCAAAGTATCGTCATCCTTGGGCTTGCTTAAAACCCGCCCCTTTTCCGCGGCTGTATCCAAGCGTTGGCTGTGCTGTTGTGCCGCGAGGATACGCCCTGAACGGATTTAGGCTCGGCAGAGACCGACTTTTTGCGGTTAAAGGGTTGGCTCTGATTACGATTACCAGCGTAGCTATGACTTTTTTAGGGGTTAACTGCTGGTCGACATACCCAGCGGATTCGTTAAGTGAAAAGGAAAGGGCTTCTGCAGCGTTCAAAAGCGATGTTTTATCCTCAGCGTGAAGCCGCTAATCTTTGCGTATTACTATCGAGTTAATTATTTCTATCAGACCAAGGGTTCGAAATGGAAACCAAACTTGAAGACCTTTTTGTTACTGCATTAAACCTTGAGCGAATCATCAGTGCGCGCGCCATCGCGGATATTCGCTTTGCAGGCGTCAGTGCTATGTTAATTGTTGCGCTGTTCTTTGGGTACGGCTTAGCGCTTTCTGACTGGGAAGTGATGGTTGGGCCAATCGCTGTGTATTGGTTGTTGAGCCTCTTAATTTTTGGGGACTGTCGTTTCCGTAAAAATGCTCGGCGACTCGCGGCAGTTAGCTTAGCGATTATTGATGTGCCTATGGTCTACTGGATTCAGTATCTTACATTGCAAACAACACCCTCGCCCGAAGGGGCGGTGAGCTTCACCCTCGCGATTTACTGCGCGTTTTCAGGCTTTGCGGCTATGTCTTTAGACCGGCGAGTTGCGAGCACTGTTGCTGGTGTGGCAATCGTATTTATTTTGATATTAATGTCCGAAGCGGGAATGCAAGTTGGTTCGCGCATTGCGGGGATGATTGTTTTGGGCAGCGTCGCTGCTGGAGCGTGGTTTCTTGTCGAACGGGTTAAAACGCTGATTAGATCGGTAGCAGTCGAAGAACTGAAGCGTGAACGGATGGGGCGGCATTTTTCGCCTGAGGTTGCGGTGCGGCTGGAGTCAGGGGAAACCTCCGGGCCTGAGGCTTGCGAAGTCACCGTTTTGTTCTCAGACATGAGAGATTTCACGGGCCAATCTGAAAGCATGGAGCCTGAAGCGGTTGTTGCGATGTTGAATGAGTACCACAGCCGAATGGTTGATGTGGTTTTTAAGCATCATGGGACGCTCGATAAGTTCATCGGTGACGGGCTGATGGCTTATTTTGGAGCACCCTTGCCCAACGATGATCATGCACGCGATGCAGTCGTTTGCGCGCTTGAAATGATTTCAGAACTTGAGCAGCTCAATGAGGTACGACAGCAGCGGGGTGAGGGGCAGCTGAGAATGGGGATCGGAATTCATACTGGCAGGGCGGTCGTCGGAGACATTGGCGCGCCAGAGCGTAGGCTTGAGTTCACGGCGATTGGAGATACCGTCAATCTCGCCTCTAGGATCGAATCTTTGACAAAAACGGTTGGCGAACGCCTTCTGGTATCTAGAACAACCCGCGATCGATTAGGAGGCGATTTTGTTTGGGTTGAGGCCTCGCCGATCAGTGTCAAAGGTAAGTCAGAACCTGTCGCAACCTTTATACCTAAGCTATCAAGTATAGACTGAGCCAGGCGTATGCGATTAAAAAACGGAGGCCATCAAAGGGGGCTGCTGCCGGGTCGTTCGCTGCGACGGGCGCCATCATTTGGCTAGAGCCACCGCTTAGGCTCACTAAAAGTTCGGTACTCAGCCTAAAAAGGATGGCTTTGATTGTTATTGTGCAGGCTCTTAACTGCGATGAATACTCGAGCGCTGAGCCAGCAGATCAGCAACCGCTGAGGCCTCAGGAATTGAGGTGGCTGCCCCCTCCTGAGTAACCGCTAAAGCCGCGGCCGCGGCGGCGGTCTTGAGGGCCCTCTGAATATCTCCTGAGGCTGTGAGCGTCGCAAGGAAGAAGCCGGTAAAGGTGTCTCCAGCGCCGGTTGTGTCTACGGGGTCGATTGCAAATGCGGGTTGGTTCAGGGTTTGGTGTTGATCACAATATATTGCTCCGGCCGCGCCAAGGGTTAAAATAATGGCGCTTTCAGGGTATTGGGTCAGAAATGCACTGCAAATGCCATCAGATGATGTTTCGCCGGTTAGCGCCTCGCCCTCTGTTTCATTGACCACAAAGTAATCGACAAGCTCAAGCGGTAGTTCGAGTGCTTTGGCGTTCATGGGCGCCATGTTAAACACAATCTTCATTCCTCGCTGTTTGGCTGCCTTGATTGCGTAGTTGTTGCTACTGGTCTCGTTTTGTATCAACAAATAATCTTTTTCATTGGTTTTAGACAGAGCAAGTTCGAGTTGGGTCCTGTGATCCAACAGGTTGGTGCCGCCGACGATCACGATAGCGTTTTCGCCTGTCGAGTCGACTTGAATGATTGCTTGGCCAGAGGGCTGATCTGAAACTGCGAGGTGGTTGATGTTGACCCCGACTTCCGACAAGCGCTCACTTAGCCAAAGCCCATCTCGACCGATGGCCCCTACATGGATGACCGCAGCACCGGCCTTTGCCATTGCAATAGATTGATTGAGCCCTTTTCCGCCGGGGAAGATGCTATAAGCCGTGCTACTAAGCGTTTCGCCGGGTGCCACGAAATGGGGGACTTGAAACACATGGTCGATGCAACAGGAACCGTAGTTGATAATGCTTGGCATGTTAGCTTTCCGAAGGCCTGAGATAGTGCTTAAGTTAGCGGATGGTTATCCCAAGCTCAATCGGGGAAACCATGCGGCTGTGTGGGCATTTCCGCAAAACGCTCTCGGCGGGTGATTGCGGTTAGAGAGCGGAAACGGGTTTTAATCAATAGAGGTATGCAATGTATGTGAGTCGATGGCGTAATTGGTTGTGGATTGTGCTGGTGCTTTTGAGCCCTGTTGTCGTAGTCGAGGCTCGATCAGAAGAACAATCTTCAGTGGTAATTCATGTGCTCGGCGTTGCCCAAGACGCGGGCAATCCTCAGATCAACTGTTATGAACCAAGATGTGTTCGGATTTGGGAATCGCCAGTGCTGGGTTCCGCGGGGAGCGTCTTGGCGATGGTGATTAACGATGCCGCGTTCCATCTATTCGATGTGAGCCCGGGCATTCCGGGCCAATTATTTAGACTTTGGCAAAAGACCAATTTGAGGCTTGCAGATTTGGAAGGCGTTTGGCTGACCCACGCGCATATTGGCCACTACGCAGGCTTGATTTATTTTGGAAAGGAAGCGGCGGCAACCAAAGCGGCACCAGTTTACGCCATGCCTAAAATGGCAGATTTTCTCGCCAGTAATGGGCCGTGGAGTCAGCTCGTCGCTGATCGTAATATTATCATTCGCGGGTTGACTGACCACCAGCGAGTTGATGTGGGGCCGGTGTCGGTGACCCCTTGGTTGGTGCCTCACAGAGATGAATACAGCGAAACTGTGGGTTTTTTGATTGAGGGTCCACGAAAGACGGCCTTGTATTTGCCGGATATCGATAAATGGCAAAAGTGGTCTAAATCTTTGGAAGCTGTCATTGCGGAGGTAGATCTTGCTTTTGTTGACGCGACTTTTTTTAGCGGTGATGAGTTGCCCAATCGCGATTTATCAGAGATCCCTCACCCCACGGTATTAGAAACCATCGAGCTACTGGAAACCTTGCCAAAAGCACTGCGAACACGTGTCATTTTTACCCACATGAATCATAGTAATCCGCTGCTAGATCCGGATTCGGAGGCTTCGAGATGGGTCTTTGAGCTTGGATTCCGAATCGCGCAAATAGGCGATACCTTTGAACTTTGAAAAAGCCCTTTCGAGCTAGGTAAGGGCTATGGTTGTGCGGAAAAGATTTCAGCGCTGGATGTACCCTTGGCAGCAAAACTTATAAATAGCCGGCTGCTTGACTGATAGGGCGCCATCCAGACGGCCTCGGACGATTAACGCCCTGCAAAATATTTGGCCGCTGGACTATGTGTGCTCGGGAGTGTTCTCGATGCTTGATGGTGCATTTAATTTGGAGCCGATTAGCGATACCAAGAACATGCCGACAATTGCCGTCAAAGAGTAAATGCACAGCGTCCAAATCAGAGGAATGCTCGGTAATATTGGTGCCATGACGCCAAGAATGTGAAAGCTTAAAAATAAAATGGCGATATTGAAAAACGCGAGCTCTTTGGCCACAGGCGTGGCTAAGTTAGGGTCAAGAATTCTCAACAATAGGACCCCGCTACCAGTCGAACCACAGCAACAACCAAAAATCGTCAGTCCGCGTTCGATGCCTAGGTGGGTGAGCCTTCGAGCAGCAAAAAAGCAAAGTAGAGCAGTGACTAACGTAACCATGATGACCACCGCGAGTATCGGTAGCCAATAATGCGATAGCAGTGCGAAGTTGATACTGAGCAAGCTTGCAGTAACCATTAAATCAACAGAAGATCCGGTAATCCGTTTTTGCGTTTCATCATCAATTAAATGCCCGAGTTGTAAGTAGTCCATGAGGCCGCGCATCGCGAGTGAGACAATCAGGCCGTGAAAGAAGAATAGGTTATAACTAAAAATATTTTCGAACCCTGTGCCTGCGACCCAAGGATTAAGGATTTGCAAATATCCATGGGTAAGAAGGTAGGCAATGCTGACCAAGCCAACATGATAGGCGAGTGAATCAACATTCGCCGGCTGGGTAACAAGAGCGCCAGCGGCGGGTCTTTGGGTTGGCGGAAAGATACCTCGTTCAAAGTCTTGATCAAACCGCAGGCTTGTGGTGGTTTGTAGTCCTCGCTTAAGTACCCAGCGAGCGGTGGGTACGCCGACGACAAATGCCGCGATAAACCCTAAAGAGGCATAAATTAGCCCGAAGTCAACAGCGTACTGAACACCATATTCTGCTGACCATAAATCTCCCAGCGCGAGCGCCTGACCGGGGCCTTGGGTAAACCCATGGGTGACAAGGATACCCAAGTAGGCTGACAAAGGCTCTTCTGTGGTTTGATTAAAGGTTTGAATCACGACGAAGCCAACCAACGCCTGCAAAACCAAGCTAATCACCCATATAGAAGATAGCCAAAAGCCGCCTAGGGCAATCCGAGTTTCACTATTTTGCTGGTTTGGTTTTCCCGTTAGTACGAGAGACATAAAGCTAAGCGTAAAAAAGTGGAAAGCAAAGACTGTAAAGTCAGAAGCCGAGTAACCGAGTGCAATATCGAAAGTGACCATTGAAAAGCCGATACCGCCGCCGATGAGGCTGGCAGGCATTAGGCTCTTTTGTAGGATTGGGAGTCGGTTGCGAAGTAAGGTACCAACCACAAGGAGCGCTGCGATTAGCGCAAAACATAAAACACCTGAAAATGTATCCGCCACAAGAATTGATTCCACTGGATTCTCAGTGTGCAAGCTAATGGTTGAAGCACTCGAAAGCAATACGCTAAGTCGGAGCGCGAAGCAAGGTAAACCCTAGTCAGGAGTAATGCGGGTCTAAAGCACTGCCCGTTAATCAATTGAGAGGATACTCAAGGTTGACAAGGCCCAAGGTCACCATGGCAGACTGCTGTTAAAATTCTTTAATTAGGGATTATCGTTTGAATTTTGGGATATTTTTACTTATAAAATGGGAATAAATTAAAAAAAATGCTAATTATGCCAAAAATATCTGTTTTATTTATCGAAAAGCATAATATTAAACAATTATTAAAAAAAATTACAGAAATAGGTCTTAATATGGATAATAAAACTAAATCTATCGTTTTATTGAGTATAAATGAAATTATAACCCTAATTTTATAATTTTAATGAAATTATTTTTAATAAAATCCCTAATCCCTAATCCCTAATCCCTAATCCCTAATCCCTAATCCCTAATCCCTAATCCCTAATCCCTAATCCCTAATCCCTAATCCCTAATCCCTAATCCCTAATCCCTAATCCCTAACCCCTAATTCCATAGACCTAGACGTTGTTGTGACTAATCGATTCATTCAAGGCTGGTCGATTCAAAGTCGTAGTATAAAACCCAATGCGCGTAAGCGAGAGCAGTGCAAGTTCATGAGGCCCTTAGGATGGTTTTATGGTCTGGGTACCCTTTCAAAGCATTGATAGTTTAGGAGATTGGCAGCGGATCCCTCCAACGAACCTTTTTTTACTTTGGGCAATTGCTTGTGGAGTCGTCAGAGTGGATCAAGCCGTATTGGAAATCCAAGACAGAAAAATCCTGCTTAAAGCTGGATTCTGAGCAGCACAAAGTATAATATCTCGCGGTTTTTACGCACCCTCCTAAAAAGACGCAAAGAGAATTGCTCATGAAAGACTTAAGCCAGTACAGAAATATTGGTATTTTCGCGCATGTAGACGCGGGCAAAACCACGACAACCGAGCGCATACTGAATATCACAGGCAAGATTCATAAGATCGGGGAAGTTCACGATGGGGCGGCCACCACCGATTTTATGGAGCAAGAGCAGGAGCGTGGGATTACGATCCAGTCGGCAGCCACCACCACATTTTGGAAAGACCACCGGTTAAACATTATCGACACTCCAGGGCACGTCGATTTTACGATCGAGGTTTATCGGTCCTTGAAGGTCCTTGACGGCGGCGTAGGTGTGTTTTGTGGCTCCGGTGGTGTCGAGCCGCAATCAGAGACCAACTGGCGGTATGCCAATGATTCTGAAGTTGCGCGGATCATTTTTGTAAACAAACTTGATCGCATGGGCGCAGATTTCTATCGAGTTGTTGACCAGGTTCGCAATGTCTTAGCGGCGAATCCTTTGGTGATGACTTTACCTATAGGCACGGAAGATCAATTTAAAGGTGTGGTTGATGTCTTGCTGCAGAAAGCCTATGTCTGGGACGAAAGTGGCGACCCCCTAAAATTTGATGTCATCGATGTTCCCGAAGACATGCAAGACCTGACAGCTGAATACAGAGAGAAGTTGGTTGAAGCGGCTGTAGAAATGGATGAAGACCTGATGATGGCTTATTTAGAAGATGGAACTGAGCCAACGATCGAAGAGCTGAAGCGCTGCATTCGAAAGGGGACCATTGGTCTTAACTTTTTCCCAACCTTTTGTGGTTCCGCATTTAAGAACAAAGGCATTCAAAACGTACTTGACGCAGTGGTCGATTATTTGCCTAACCCTACAGAGATAGACCCCCAGGAAGAGGTTGATATCGAGGGTAACCCCACAGGCGGTTTTGCTGAGGTAGATTCTACTAAGCCGCTGCGTGCATTGGCGTTTAAGATTATGGATGATCGGTTTGGCGCGTTGACGTTTACCCGAATCTATTCGGGCACGCTTAAGAAGGGCGATACCGTACTTAACACCTTCACGGGTAAAACCGAACGAATCGGACGAATCGTTGAGATGCATGCAGATGAGCGAATTGAGCTGGATTCAGCACAAGCTGGGGATATCGTGGCCTTGATCGGGTTGAAAAACACTCAAACAGGGCACACCTTGGCTGACCAAAAGTCGCCAGCGACGCTTGAACCAATGGTCTTCCCGGAGCCAGTTATTTACATCGCAATCTCGCCAAAAGACAAAGGTGGTGCAGAAAAAATGGGTCTGGCGCTATCCAAAATGATCCAAGAGGACCCATCGTTTCATATGGAAACGGACCAAGAATCAGGGGAAACCATTATCAAAGGAATGGGTGAGCTCCACCTAGATATCAAGGTGGATATCTTGCGCCGTACTCACGGCGTTGAAGTCGTCGTGGGTAAACCCCTCGTTGCCTATCGAGAGTCTATCACCCAGCGGGTTGAAGATACCTACACTCACAAGAAGCAAACCGGTGGATCGGGCCAGTTCGCTAAGATTGACTACGCCGTAGAGCCTGCGGAAACTGGCACAGGCTTCGTATTTGAGTCAGTGGTTACGGGCGGTAATGTGCCCAGAGAGTTTTGGCCAGCAGTCGAAAAGGGCTTCCGAGTGAGCTTGGAAGAAGGCCCTTTGGCGGGATATCCCTGTTTAGATGTGAAATTAACGCTGATCGATGGTGCCTTCCACGCAGTGGACTCCTCAGCGATCGCCTATGAATTAGCATCTAAAGCTGCGTATCGGCAGTCCATGCCAAAAGCAGGACCCCAGATAATGGAACCTATCATGAAGATCGACGTGTTCACTCCAGAGGATCATGTGGGTGATGTCATTGGTGATTTGAATCGTCGTCGAGGCATGATTCAAGGTCAGGAGCCAGGCCCAACAGGTGTGCGAGTAAAGGCTTCTGCCCCATTATCGGAAATGTTTGGTTATATCGGTGATCTGAGGACCATGACTTCAGGGCGCGGGCAGTTTTCGATGGAGTTTAGTCATTACGACCCAACGCCTCGTAACGTTGCGGATGAAGTGATTAAAGAAGCTAAAGAGCGAAAAGCTGCGAAAGGCTAGCGTCTTCGGCCAAAGCCTTTTTGTCGAAGAAACATCGGGTCGTCAATAGGACGCAAACGGGAAGCGGTTTTGTTAGAGCACGTGTTTATCAAGTCGCCTTGCATTAGTGTTTGTGCGCTGGAAGGCGGCGAGTGCTTGGGCTGTGGCAGAACCATAGCAGAGATTCAGGCATGGCCCGGAGCCTCCACGGAGGCTCGCCAAGCAATCCTTAAGCGTATTGCTCAAGACCGCCAAAATAGTCCATCAAACTAATCCAACCCCCGACGATGCTTCAACAAATGGTCATTAACACAATTGTCTAAACGGCCGGTCGTAAGGTACTTCACTGCGGTAACTGTTGAAAAATTACGAATATCGTACATGCTCTGAGGCGTGAAGAAGGCCGAATGAGGCGTCACAATCAAGCGGTGTTTTAGCCAAGCCTCCCCTTCATGCCAAGCCTTGATGAGTGGTGCCGCCATATTGGCGGGTTCATCGGGAAGCACATCAAGTCCGGCAGCTAAAATCTTGTCTGCTTTCAGAGCCTGATATACCGCATCGATATCGACGATGGGACCTCTTGCGGTGTTGATAAGTATCAGGCCGGGCTTGGCGCAATCGAGAACCGTTGCATTGATGAGGTTGGCAGTTTCATCATTGAGCGGCAGATGCAGTGAGATTAAATCGCAGCTCCCGAACAATGCCTCGAGAGATTCTTCTCGATCGATGCCTAACGCGAGATCAGCGCCGTTGGGTTTATAAGGGTCGTAAAAGCTGACGTCCATGTCGAAGGCCTTCAATCTGAGAGCAGTCGCTGTGCCGATACGGCCCAGTCCGACAATGCCGGCCCTGCAGTTTGATAGACGCTGGCCAAAAGGGTTCAATGCAGGCCGCCAATTGTTTATAGGATCGCATCGAAGCGACTCGTCGTGAAAGGCGATGCTTTTCATGAGCGTTAGTGCGAGCGCCATGGCATGATCGGCAACTTCTCGAGTGCCATAGTTTGGTGTGTTGCAAACAGGGATCCCAAGGTCGGCCCAAGCCGCTAAATCAATTTCGTCATAACCCACGGCAGGTTTTACGTAAATTCGGCACCGATCAAGCTTTTCCATATGCTTTGGGCTCACAGGGGGGCCGAGTATAGCGTCACAAGTACGCCAAATTTCATCGGGTACGTCACTGGCCTGGGTAAAAAAATGCGGCGTTAGATTTTGCTCATAAAGCCCAGCTAGCTCTGGCGCGAGGTCATCTTGCCAGCGTATGCTTGGCCAAAGTAGATTCTGCACAGGCAGCCCCCATTTGCTCTTTAAAACCAGGATAGTAGTTAATCTTTTGCAGCGAAGCCATACGGTGTTTGATTAATAGCCGGCGGCTGCCTTGAAGAAAGGTTAGCACTTCTGGGTGGTAAATTTAGCCTCAGATTGACCGAGGGCTTTTCTGCAAGGGCTGGCTGGGTGTTTAAAAGTCATAACATGGGGTGCTCGCTAATCAGAGAGCGCGGCTTGAGCTATCTATTTATCTTGCTTTTGAAAAGCGAAAATCCCGTTTTCGTCTTGTGTGCGATGGGTTGGGGCGCCTAGGTTTTGGCAGCCGCGTCAAGCGCCGTCATTTAACGCTATGCACAAACGGTTACGATTGGCTGATGCGGCAATACAGTGCCAGCGTTGAACGGGGCGCTGACTTGTAATAATCAACTCACTGATCGCTCTCGGCTCTCCACGCATTGCGGTCTTGAGATGACGTTGAGATGGCTTGCCACAGAGCCTGAGCGCTTCGCAGGGCGTAAATGTGGTTGATTCGTCTACGGTTATCTGCAGGGTATTTTTGTTACAGACCGTCGGGAGTCGATCGCCGCATTTATAGCCAAAGTTTTCTAGAAGGCTGATTTGTTTATGAGATGGGCTACTTAGCAGTTTCTCAAGTAGTTGATCGGACGCCGCAATTAAAGTGGTAGGTAAAAAAAATAGACCGAAAAGAAGGGATTTGTAAAACATTTAGT
>Ga0255758_10002420_pt1 | contig 17375 bp, 14 predicted proteins | sample 011ome_24_FD_179958 | JGI IMG/M metagenome (GOLD analysis project Ga0255758, IMG submission 179958) | Coastal salt marsh microbial communities from the Groves Creek Marsh, Skidaway Island, Georgia - 011513CT metaG (version 2) | ecosystem: Environmental > Aquatic > Marine > Intertidal zone >...
AGTTTCCTGACTTAACAAAAAAACAAATTAAATTAGCTATAGACTCAATCATTGAGTCTATAGTTGATGCCGTGGCATTTGATGAAAAAGTAGAACTAAGAGGTTTTGGAACATTCTCGAAGAAATACATTAGGCCAAGAAAGTTTGTTAATCCTAAAACCAAAGAAGTCTCTTATTTAGGTGAAACCGCTACCATGCATTTCAAGCCTTCAAAATCGTTGATTCAAGACTAAGATATAGTTAAGATTCAATCTCTATGACAAAATCGATAATTGTTGCTCTAGATGAGTATGATCAAATTAAATTCGACAAAGTGCTTGATCAACTTGATCCAAATCTGTGCATGGTAAAAGTTGGGAGCGTGTCATTTAATTCATTGGGAAGAGAGTCTGTTACAAAGGCTGCCAGCAAAGGCTTTGATATTTTCTTAGACCTAAAACTTCATGATATTCCTAACACAGTAAAAAAATCTGTAGAGGGGTTAAAAAATCTTCCAATTAAGATGATGACAGTTCATACATCAGGTGGACAAAAAATGCTTGAAGAATCAGTAGCTGCAATTATTAATACAGATATAAAAATATTTGGAGTAACCGCCTTAACAAGCCTTAGCGATAGCGATACAAATTATATTTATAAACGTCAGGCTGAGGAGCAGGTTTTGGCGATGATTGAGCTAGCAAAGAAAAGTAATATTCATGGCGTTGTCTGCTCTCCCCAAGAATTAAGCCTGGTTAAAAACAATTCTAATCTACTTACTATTACTCCTGGAATTAGACTTAAAAGTCTTGATGACGATCAAGCCCGAGTTATGACACCAAAACAAGCTATCTATAATGGGTCTGATTTCTTGGTTATTGGCAGACCTATAACAGCATCAAATGATATTAAAAAATCATTAATAGAAATATATGACACAATCAAGAAATAACTATCCGTATTCATATAAAGATGAATGCATTTCATACAAGTCACTATTCCCATCTTTTAATAAAAAGGACTTCGATAAGCTTGATGAAATCTATAATCAGCTAGATGTTGATAATGAAATTAAGAAACTATTCTCTGAGAATAAAATTAATACTACAGAAGATCAGGCAGCGCTACATCACATATATAGAAGTGCCTATGGCCATAAAGTTGGCAACGTGAATGAAAGTTATTATGAAATAGCAAAAAACTCTATTTCTGAATGTATTGAGCTAAAAGAAAAGCTCATTAAGAGAGGTATAAAAAATATTGTTACTATTGGTATTGGCGGCTCATTTGAAGGACCTAAACTTCTCTTAGAAACATTAACCCAAAAGCATGATAGATCATTCAATCATATTTTTTTAACTGGACCTGATAAATATGAATTTGAAGATGAAATTAAACCTTTAAACAAAAAAGAAACATTTTTTATAGTTTCTTCAAAATCTTTCTCAACTGACGAAACAATGCAAAGTCTTGGCTTTGCTAGAGAATGGATCGGCGGTGAATCAGAGTTTAAAGATCATTTTATTTGCATAACATCTCAAATTGATAAAGCAAAAGAGTTTGATTTTGATGAGACTACAGCGATTCAATTTCCCAATGAAATTGGTGGAAGGTATTCCATTTGGTCGCCTATTTCTCTTGCTGCAATATTAGAGATTGGAGAGGGCTTTATAGATTTTTTAAAAGGCGGTTCATTGGCTGATAAAAATCTTGATTCAAATAGTAATTATAAGCAGTTTATAAAGACTATTATTTTTAGCGACCTATGGCATAACAATTTTGATAATAAGCATACGAGAGCTCTTTTAACTTATAGCTGGAAGCTGAGATACTTCACTGATTATGCACAACAACTTGAAATGGAATCTATCGGAAAGGGAGCTAATAAATGTTCTCATTTTGATAAAACTGGACAGGTAGTTTTTGGTGGTTTTGGCTCTACAGCGCAACATTCTTATTTTCAATTACTTCACCAAGGAACCGCTAATTTTTGTTCAGATATAATTTGTATAGATACAGATAAAGAAGAAAACGCATTGCTTTATGCTCAATCTCAAGCTCAGGCAGGCCTTTTAGCTTTTGGTGAGGAAAATCTTGAAGATCATGAAAAAGTAAATGGAAAATCCCCAGTTAACTTAATTTTACTAGAGGAACTTAATCCTTATAACTTAGGTTACCTAATAGCATCATGGGAACATAGAGTATTTTTAACATCATGTATGCTTCAAATAAACCCCTTTGATCAGTATGGAGTCAGTGCGGGTAAAATATTTGCAAGAAAATACTTAGATTCTAATGGCGGTTGATCTTAAAAAAATACCTACAACACCTGGAATTTATAAATTCTTTCATAAGTCAGAAATAATATATATTGGAAAAGCAATAAACTTGAAAAAAAGAGTTTCCAGCTATTTTGGTAATTCAAAGAAAGATAGAAAAACAGGCCAAATAAAAAAACTAACAGATCAAATAGAAACCTTCTCTACAAAAAATGAAGTTGAGGCTTTGCTTTTAGAGCAGCTACTCATAAGAGAAAATAAACCAAAATTTAATATATTATTAAGAGATGACAAAACCTATCCATATATTTTCTTTTCAGATGGTCATGATTATCCATCTATTGGATTAAAAAGAACTAAAAAGGCAGTTGATGAAAAATACTTTGGCCCATTTGTTAGCTCCTATGCTGTAAAAAAATCGATAAAAGAAATTCAAAAAGTTTTTAAATTAAGAAACTGTAGTGACAATACTTTTGCATCACGATCAAGGCCATGTATTGAGTATCAGATGAAAAGGTGTAGTGCCCCATGTGTTGGTCACATCACAAAGAACCAATATGCCGAAGATTTAATTGAAGCAAAAAATTATTTAACTTCAACTGATTCAGAAACAATTAAAAGATTAGAAAGAGAGATTGAATTATTTTCTAATAGACTTGAGTTTGAAAAGGCTGCAACCGCAAGAGATAAGCTCAAAAGAATAAATATCATTCAAGAAGAGCAATCTGTATCTACAAAAGCAAAAGATATAGATATATTTTCAGTTGCAGAAGATAGTGGGTACCTTGGAATATGTACTGTAGTTGTAAGAAAAGGAAAAATAAGAGGTACCAAAACTCAGCTAGTTAAAAAAGGGTATTACAAATCCATTAATGAAGTTTACGAAAGTGCTTTAATTAATTTTTATAATGTTAACCCTGATATACCTAAAAAGATTCTTACCACAGACACCGTTTCTTCAAGCTTAATTATCAGCAAAGCTATTTTGAAAAAAAATAATATAATTGTAAGGATTATCAGTACACCGAGCACAGATATAAGACCTATTTTTAATCTATGCAAATCAAACGCAAAGCAGGTCATTGCGAACCACTTAAGCAAAGAGGAAAAATACATCTTTGCCTTGAATGAGCTAAAAAATATTCTAGGCATGAGAGATTTAGCGAAAATAGAGGCCTATGATATAAGTCATTTATATCAAGATCATGCTGTTGCATCATGTGTTGTTTATTCAAAAAATGGCGCTAACAAAGACAAATATAGGCTATTTAATATCCCCAAAGATTTAGCAGGTAACGACATTGGATCTTTAGAGCACACACTTTCTAGGAGGCTTAAGCACTATGCAGATAAAAGTAACAAGCCAGATCTACTTCTGATAGATGGAGGTAAAACCCAACTTAAATTTGTTGAATCATTAATCAACAATTCGAAATATTCAAACATAAAAGTTATCTCAATAGTTAAAGGCGCCAATAGAGTAAGAGCAACAGAGACTATCTTATCAAGTCAGGGGGTAATAGAAATGGATAAATATTCTAAGAGTTATTTATTGCTTCAAGAAATTAGAGATGAATCACATAGGTTTGCAATAACCGCACAGAGAAAAAAGAAAAAACAAAGCATAAAAAAATCTTTTTTAGATGAAATAAATGGAATTGGCCCTATAACAAAAAATAACCTGCTAAAAAAATATAAGAATATTAAAAATATCAAAACTGCTAAATTAGATGAGTTAATGACTATTAAGGGTATTAATGAGAAAATAGCCAAAGAAATAATATCTTATAACAACTAATGTCTTTATTTATAAATCTAATTACTGTGTCCAGAATTGTGCTCGGAGCAATAATTTTTGTTCTCTTGACTAGAACTGAGTTATATTGGTGTGCATTCGTACTATTTTTTATTGCAAGCATTACTGATTATTTCGACGGCTATTTAGCGCGAAAATACAATTTAGTGTCACAGCTTGGTGAAATATTAGACCCAATAGCTGATAAGATCTTGATAGTGTTTTTGTTATTTGCAATTGCTGTTAATTTAACAAGTTACTTCATTGGTTTTCTTTCAGCTGTTATCATTACGCGCGAGATATGGGTGGGAGCATTAAGAGATTTTAATGCTAGACAGCAAAATACCAATGCAACAAGAGTTACTTTCTTAGCGAAAATTAAAACCACTATTCAACTTTTTACTATTAGCACCTATCTTCTTGGTTTAGCAATGAATAATATGGTGATAGTACTTATTGCTGACATAATGTTATTTTTATCTTTTATTATTACTGTTTATACCGGATGGGTTTATACATTAAATACTTTTAAAAGGTGATCTGTTTTGAATAAAGGTAGCCAAAATATTGCAATTATAGGTTCTGGATATGTTGGAATGTCAATGGCTACATTGCTTTCTCAAAAGCATAAAGTAAATATATTTGATCTTGATAAAGAGAGACTAAATAAAATTGACCAACGCATTAGCCCAGTCAAAGATAAGCTTATTGAAGAATATTTGAGCACAAAAGACTTACAGTTGCATACAAAAAACTCTCTCAAAGGAGCTGTAAAAAATGCGGATATTATTATTGTAGCAACACCTACAGATTATGATGAGAATAAAAATTTCTTTAATACATATTCCGTTGATGAAACTGTTAAGCAGACCTTAAAAGTCAATAATGAAGCTTTTATTGTTATTAAATCGACGCTGCCGGAAGGCCATACAGAATACTTAAGAAATAAATTCAATACAAAAAATATAATTTTTTCGCCTGAGTTTTTAAGAGAGGGTAAGGCGCTTTATGATAATTTATATCCCTCAAGAATCATTGTAGGAAACAAAAGCAAAAATGCTCAAATTTTTGCAAATATATTAAAACAGGCTTCTTTAAAATCTGATACTAAGATAATGCTAACTTCGTCCAATGAGGCGGAGTGTATAAAATTATTCTCTAATACCTATTTAGCTTTACGGGTGGCATTTTTTAATGAATTAGATTCATATGCATTATCTAAAGGTTTAAATGCTGAAGATATTATTAATGGCGTTAGTCTAGATGAGCGTATTGGTAGTCAATATAATAATCCATCATTCGGGTATGGTGGATACTGTCTTCCTAAAGATACTAAGCAGTTATTAGCAAATTTTAAAGACATCCCTCAGGATCTTATAACTGCTGTAATTAGCTCTAATCTTAAACGAAAAAAATTCATAGCAGATAAGATTATTGAGAAACAATATAAAACAATAGGTTTTTATAAACTTGCGATGAAAAAAGATAGTGATAATTCTAGGTTCTCATCTATTCTAGATATTATTGATAGAGCTAGGAAGTCAAATTCAGAAGTTATTATTTACGAACCAAATATAAGTAATCTTTCTTTTAATGGGCTAGAGATTGAAAATAATCTTAAACACTTTAAAGATAGGTGTGATTTAATTGTTGCAAATAGATTTGAAGATGAACTCATGGATATTAAAGACAAAGTCTTTTCTAGAGACATTTTTAAAGAAAATTAACATAGTTATTTCCTTTCTCTAAATCATGTATACAATACTCAAATATGGCTGGATGGCAGAGTGGTTATGCAGCGGCCTGCAAAGCCGTTTACGCCGGTTCGATTCCGGCTTCAGCCTCCAATATATAAAGACTTTTACTTATTTAAAAGTATAATATTAGAAAATTATTGGTATCTATTAACTTGCCCGAGTGGTGGAATTGGTAGACACAAGGGACTTAAAATCCCTCGATAGAAATATCGTGCCGGTTCAAGTCCGGCCTCGGGTACCATGACTAGAAATATTTATTTAATTCAATTTAAATAAAAATAAGAATAAAAATCTAATATATAATGTATGAAAAATAACTATATTTTGTAATGAAAGTTAAATATATATATTCTGCATGCATTGAGATAGATTGCGATGGATTCAAGATACTGACTGATCCATGGTTTTCTCAAGGAGTATATGATGGTTCATGGTACCATTACCATGAAATAGATCCATTTGAGTATATTGATAAACCCGATATTATCTATATCTCACATATTCACCCTGATCACTATGATCCAATTTTCCTAAAAAAATTGATTGAAAAATTTGGTGAAATCCCAATTATCATCCCTGATCTAGATCAAAATTATCTCTTTTTTAAAGGAAAGTCTGATGGTCTTAATTTAGTTCCAACTAGACACATAGAAAACACCAAAGTAGAAATATACATAGAGGAAAATTTTACCGGCAGTTTATCTGATATTGACTCAGCATTATTGGTGCATGATAAAAAAAATAGTAAGACTTTACTAAATCTAAATGATTGTATATTCAATCAAAGTCACGTTAATAAAATCAATAATATAATCTCAAAAAAAAATTACTCCATTGATTTTCTTGCACTAGGATATACAGGTGCTGGGCCTTATCCGCAAACTTATTTTGACCCAATCAATCAACTTGAACTTTTAAATAAAGAGGCTGATAAAAAGAAGCAATCATTCTTTGATAGATATAAAAAATATACAGAGACTTTTGATGCAGAATTTAATTTACCTTTTGCTGGCGAATACCTATTAGGAGGGAAATTAAGTAAACTAAATAATTATAGAGGAGTTGCTGATGCTATCGAAGTAAAGGGCATTGATGAAAAAGCTATAATACTCGAGGTTGGAGGATCGGTTGACTTAATTAACAAAAAGATAGATGGGGAACGTCTCGCTTCTTATAATAAAGAATACATTAATGAAAGGATATCAAATATTAGCCTTAATAAAATGGATTATGAATCAGAAATTAATATTAAAATGGATAAAATTAACTTTTTAAGATTATTAAAAAATGCTGCAATTAAAGCAAATCTAAAATCAGAAATAGATTTTAATTATAATTTTATTTTTTCAATACTGGACAGCGATGGCGCTGTAAAGAAAAAATTTGGTCTAGAGACTGAATCCTCAGCAATATCTATATTTAGTCCTGACGAGAAGATTACCTTTAAAGAATACTCAGAGATAATCATTGATTATAGGTATCTATATGGGCTTTTAACAACAATATACCACTGGAATAACGCTGAAGTTGGTTCTCAATTCAGAACTGAGAGAATGCCATTTGATAACTACAATACCTCAGTGCAAAATTATTTAAATTTTTTTACTGTTGCTTAAAATAAGAAATAGGTAATTTTATTATATTTAACTTTATTGGGAAAATAATTTGATAAAAGATATAGAAATAGCAGTCATAGGACTTGGTTATGTTGGATTGCCTTTAGCAATTGAGTTTAGCAAGAACTACCCTACTATAGGATATGATATAAGCTCGAAGAGAGTTAATGAGTTGCTAAAAGCAGACGATAAGACACTCGAGCTGAAAAAAAACGAAATAGAGTCTTCCAATATTTCTTTCACAGACGATATATCTAATATTAAGGGGTGTAATGTATATATTATAACAGTCCCAACTCCTATTGATGATCACAAAAATCCCGATCTAAGTCCGATTCTTAATGCGAGTAAGTTTGTAGGAAAAATTCTTAATAAAGGAGATATAATTATCTATGAGTCTACTGTTTATCCCGGGGTTACAGAAGATGAATGTGTTCCGGTATTAGAAAATAATTCGAAGCTTAAATATAATCTTGATTTTTTTGTTGGCTATAGTCCTGAAAGAATTAACCCTGGTGACAAAAATCATTCAATAAGAAATATTTTGAAAGTTGTATCTGGTTCTAATGAAGATAGCTTGAACTTTATTGATAAATTATATAGTTCAATTATTGATGCTGGAACTTACAAGGCAAGTTCTATAAAGGTAGCCGAAGCCGCAAAAGTTATTGAAAATACTCAAAGAGATTTAAACATAGGCTTAATCAATGAGCTTGCACTTATATTTAACAAATTAGATATAGACACTGAAGAAGTTTTGAAGGCTGCAGAAACTAAATGGAATTTTTTATCATTTAGACCAGGTCTTGTTGGAGGCCATTGTATTGGAGTTGATCCATATTACTTGACTCACAAAGCTGAATCAGTTGGCTATAGACCTGAAATTATTCTATCTAGTAGGCGCTTAAATGACAGTATGGGAGAGTATGTTGCAACAAGACTTATTAAGTTTATGCATAAAGTCGGTATCAAGACCCATGATTCATCAATCTTAATACTTGGTCTAACATTTAAAGAAAATTGTCCTGATATAAGAAATAGCAAGGTAATAAGCATAATTGAAGAATTGAAAGATTATGGTGCAAATATTGATTGTTATGATCCATGGATTGATAGAGATAGTATAAAAAAAGAATTTGATATTAAAACAATTTCTTATCCTAAAAAACGCACCTATGACGCAGTTATAATAGCTGTTGCTCATGAAAAATTTAAAGAATTAGGGATCAAAAATATAAGAAATTTTGGGAAGAAAGAGTCTGTCATATTCGATTTAAAGTATTTATTTAATAAACATGAGACAGATCTTCGTTTGTAGCTCATGATTAAATACCTTAATAATAATTCACATAGGTGGCTTATAACCGGAGCAGCAGGTTTTATAGGCTCCAATTTACTGGAATTTCTTCTCCAAAATAATCAAAAAGTAATTGGTATAGATAATTTTTCTACAGGTAATGAAAGAAATCTATTACAAGTCAAAGAAATAGTATCCGACAACGCGTGGAAAAATTTTCAATTTTATGAAGGTGATATTTGTGATTATGATCTTTGTCTTAAAACAACTGCTAAAGCTCAATATGTTCTCCACCAGGCTGCTCTCGGATCTGTTCCTAGAAGCATAAAAGATCCAATATCATCCAATAAAAGCAACATAAGCGGTTTTTTAAATATGATAATGGCTTCAAAAGAAAACAAAGTTAAAAGATTTGTTTATGCAGCAAGTAGCTCAACATATGGAGACCATCCCGATCTGCCAAAAGTTGAAAATAAAATAGGAAAACCATTGTCCCCTTACGCAATAACTAAATATGTTAATGAATTATACTCAGATATATTCTCATCAACATATGATTTTCATTCGATTGGCCTTAGATATTTCAATGTATTTGGAAAAAGACAGGATCCCAATGGAGCATATGCTGCTGTAATTCCAAAATGGATAAATGCCATGATACAAGGTGAAGAAATTAATATTTTTGGAGATGGTTTTACGAGCAGAGATTTTTGTTATGTTGATAATGCAGTCCAAGCAAATATTCTTGCAGCAATTAGCAGCATATCTAAAAGCGAAGTATTTAATATAGCTTATGGCGACAATACTAACTTAAATAACTTATATGAAAAGATCAAAGAAAATCTCAAATTAAATAAAATAAATTATGAGCTAAAGCCAGTATATAAAGATTTTAGAGATGGTGATGTAAGACATTCCCAAGCTGACATTTCTAAGGCAACGAATATCTTAGGTTACTCTCCAAAATTTGATATTGATCGAGGACTAAAAGAGATAATACCTTGGTACATTAATTCTTTGAATAATTAAAAATATGAAATTTGATATATCAATTATAAAAAAAATTTTCAGTCTTCTTTCATCAAACGAGAAAAAAAAAGCTATCGGATTACTTTTCATGATATCCATAATGGCTATTTTAGATGTCATTGGAGTTGCTTCAATAATGCCATTCATGGGAGTAGTAGCAAATCCTGAAACTATTGAATCAAACAATTATTTAAATCTTCTTTATAACTATTTTAACTTTAAAAATTATGATGAATTTCTATATTTTTTAGGTGTATGCGTTTTCCTTTTATTGGTCTTATCATTAGCCTTCAAAAGTCTTACGATTTATTTTCAATATCAATTTGCTTTATTAAGAGAATATACGATAGGGAGAAGGTTGCTAGAATTATATCTAAAGCAACCATATTCATGGTTTTTATCAAAGAATAGCTCAGATCTTGGAAAGACAGTCCTATCAGAAGTTCATCAAATTATATATCAGGGATTAACACCTCTATTGATGACCGTGGCCCAGATGGTTGTTGCTTTTGCAATATTACTATTATTACTGTTAATTGATTGGAAGCTTGCATTGATGGTATTTGGGATTCTTGGAGCAAGCTACATGTTAATTTTTATATTCTTAAGAAAATTTATAACAAAAATTGGAAATGAAAGATTTAATGCCAATGAAGAACGTTTTTCATCAATAAATGAGGCCTTTGGCGCAATCAAGACTCTCAAAATAGATAATTTGGAAGATTTTCATGTCAACAAATTTTCATTACCTGCAAAAATATATGCAAAACGACAGGCTGCTGGACAAGTTGTGGCCCAATTACCCAAATTTCTTTTGGAAGGAATAGCTTTCGGAGGTTTGTTAATAACAATTTTATATTTGTTGTCTGCTAAAGGCTCAATCTCTGAAGCTCTTCCAATTTTATCCTTGTATGCATTTGCTGGATATAGGCTAATGCCAGCTCTTCAGCAAATCTATACAGGTGTTTCAAATTTAAAATTTTCACAGGCATCTTTAGATGCAATCCATCGAGATTTAGATTTACTGAGTGTACCCCATCAAAAATATAAAGAAGATTTAAAAAATATTAATTTAATAAATTTTAACAAGACAATTCAACTAAAAGATATAACTTTCGGTTATAGCAATGCATCAAAAAATATTATTAATCAATTGAGTTTGAATATTAACAAAGGATCACACATTGCCTTTGTTGGTGAGACTGGAAGTGGAAAAACTACTACGGTTGATATAATCATGGGACTACTATCTCAAGATGATGGAGATATATATATTGATGATAAAAAATTAAATCCTGAAAACACTAATCTTTGGTATGAATCAATAGGTTATGTTCCGCAACACATTTATCTATCAGATGACTCTGTTATCTCAAATATTGCTTTTGGTGTTGATAATGATGATATTAATATCTCGAGAGTAAAAAAAGTAGCTAAGATAGCCCAGCTTCATGATTTCATAACAAAAGAATTAACTGAAGGCTATGAAACAATTGTTGGTGAAAGAGGTTCTCGATTATCAGGAGGCCAGATTCAAAGAATAGGTATAGCAAGAGCGCTTTACAAGAATCCTGAAATTTTAGTGCTAGATGAGGCAACTAGCTCTCTAGATGCCGAAACAGAATATAAAGTTATGGAATCAATCAAAAATATTGATAAAAATATTACTGTAATTATTATTGCTCATAGAATTAATACAATAAAACATTGCGAAAAAATATTTATTTTAAAGGATGGTTTTGTTGAGAAAGAAGGTCAATATGATGATTTGATAATTTCAAGCAAAACATTTAAAAAGTTAGCTCAAATTAATATTTAATAAAGATATTTAGTATAAAATAAACACTTATTATTAATAAAAATATGGAAATAAAAGTTCTTGACTGTACCTTAAGAGATGGCGGTTATTATAATGATTGGGATTTCCCAATAGATTTAGTTAACTCTTATTTAGATTCCATTGCTAAATCTGGTGTTAATTATGTTGAGCTTGGACTAAGACAGTTAAATAATAATAAATACTTAGGGCCTCATGCATATACAACTTATGAATATATAAACAGATTACACCTCCCTGAAGGCCCAAAATATGGAGTAATGATCGATGCAAAAACTGTCTTATCAAGTCCTCATACCCAAGAAGAATGTATTAATCTATTATTTAAAGATTGTAATGAGGAAAGCATAGACTTTGTCAGAGTAGCTGCGCATTTTCTTGAAGTACAAGAGTCTTTGCCTATGCTCAAAGCTCTTAAATCAAAAGGATATATTGTTGGTCTAAATATAATGCAATCATCTATAAGAGATTCCAAGGAACTAGAAGATTTATCGGGTCATATATCCTCATGGTCCTCATATGTAGATGTTCTGTATTTTGCAGACTCTCTTGGATCAATGGTTACGAGCGACATGGAAAGGGTTTATAAATCCATTGCAAAAAACTGGAAAAATGAAATTGGTTTCCATGCTCATAATAATATGGGTAGAGCAATTAACAATGTAAATACAGCGATAGACTTAGGAGTTACTTGGGTAGATTCTACCATTACCGGGATGGGTCGGGGGGCTGGCAATGCTGAAACAGAGTACTTGTTAATGGAATCAAGATTTTTAGAAAAAAATTATTATGCTGATGACCTTTTCGAATTAGTTTCAACATACTTTGAGCCATTGAAACTAAAATGCGGATGGGGATCCTCATTGTATTATTATATTGGAGCAAAATATGGACTTCATCCAACTTACGTTCAGGAACTATCCACAGATATAACAGTAAATAGAAGCATAATACCAAAAATTTTAAATGATCTAGGAAAGGTTAAAAACCCCAACTCATATAGTAAAGATGTATTAGATAAAGTTAAATCCAAACTCAGCCCAAAAAATAATAACCCTATTTATGGAGATGAAATACCTACTTTTATGGAAGGCAGAGAAGTATTGTTGGTTGCGCAAACTAACTTATCAAAAAGTCTCAAAGGCGCTATAGAAGATTATATTTTAAAAAAAAATCCAACTCTTATATCTATTAATCAACCATCAAAAGATTTGAAGTTAAATTATGATTTTGTATCAGCATCCCATAACAAAAAATTTAGAGAAGATGAATCCAAATACATTGACGGGAAATTCAAATACATTGCACCGAAAAATTTATTTGAAGGCATACCAATAAATATTGAATATAATTACGGCATTTTGGTTTCAAAAGGTATGTTTGAGTACAGTAAGAATTTTGCAACAATTCCATTTAATCTAACAATAGCTTATACCATAGCTTTTTGTATGAATGCTGGAGCAAACAAAATTAGTTTAGTGGGATTCGGGGGCTATGAAAGTTCAGAAGATCCAAGACAGAAAGAGATGCAGGAGTTTTTAAGAATTTTATCTTTACAGAATATTGAATTAATCTCTTTGAACCCAACTAGTTTTACCATTCCCGAAAAATCCATATACGCTATTTGACATGAAAAATATAATACATATTTTTGATTGTGACGGCGTCCTTTTAAATTCAAATTTTTTAAAAATATCTGCAATTGAAGAAACCTTCTTAGAATTAGGATTTCATGATGAATTTATAAAGTGGGTATCAGAAGAGTTCAAAGCTAATTTTGGCATGACTAGATTAAAACATTTTCAAAATTTTCAGAAAAATAGTGGAATTTTTGATAAAAAAATTGATGATCAAATGCTTTATAAAGCAATGGATATCTATACAGATAAAGTATTTAACTTGTACAAGTCATCAAAAATAATTGAGCCTACTAAAAAATATATAGAAGCACTTACTCAAAAAGAAAATCTTTATGTTGTATCTGCATCCAATCAAGATGAATTAAGGTTAATTCTTCCAATGAAATATAGCATGCTTAATGTTGAAAATATCTTCGGAGGCCCTGTTTCAAAAAATCAAAATGTAAAAAAAATATCCTTGAGCAATAAAGATAAGGATATTCTTATTTATGGAGATTCAATTAAGGATGCTGAAGCTGCAATTTCAAATAATATAGGATTCGTTGGGCTTACTGAATTCGCTACGAGCAAAGATTCACTTATTAAATTTTGTAAAAATAATAATTTTGTACATTTTAAAAATTTAAGCTATTTCAAAGGTATTCATGTATAACGGGGCTGTTATAATTCCTGCAAGATACCAATCTTCAAGATTTCCTGGAAAACCACTAGCTATTATTAATAATAAAACAATGATTTGGCATGTTTATAATAAATGTATTCAAGCAATTTCTAAAGAAAGAGTTTATGTAGCCACTGACAGTCATGAAATTAGATCTGAGGTAGAATCTTTTGGTGGAAATGTGATCATGACTTCTAAGAACTGCATGACCGGAACCGACAGGTTATCTGAGGCCAATAAAGAACTAGATTATGATTTTGTAGTAAATGTCCAAGGCGATGAGCCAATGATTGAACCAAAATATATACAAAAAATATTTAAAATAATGGAAAAAGATGTTTCCAGTATTCTTAATTGCTATTGTGATATTCATGAGGATGAGATTCTCTCTCAAAATGTTCCAAAAATGTTAATTTCTAAAAATGGAAGACTAATTTATACTTCGCGCGGAGGAGTGCCTTTTGATAAGAATATGGATTCACATTCTAAATATAAACAAGTTTGTATTTATGGGTTTAGTAAGGATCATTTAAAATTATTCTCTTCTCAAACACAAAAGGGAGAAATTGAAAAATTTGAAGATTTAGAGATTTTAAGATTTTTAGAACTAGATATTCCAGTGCATATGATTAAGGTTGATCCTTATGGAATTGCTGTCGATACGCCAAGTGATTTAGATATAGTTAAAAGTTTGATGAAATTATGAAAAAAGTTTTAGTAACTGGAGGAGCTGGATTTGTCGGAAGTGCGCTTTGTAAGAAATTACATGAAGATGGCTTTAAAGTTTTTATAGTTGATAATCTATCAACAGGCTATAAAAAAAATATTATTAAGGGCGCTAATTTTACAAAATTAGATGTAGGTACAACCGAGTTTGATGATTATCTCAATGTAAATAATAATTTTAATATTATCTATCATATTGCTGCACAAAGCTCAGGTGAAATTAGTTTTGAAAATCCAGAGTACGATCTTAAAACAAATACATTATCAACATTAAAAATTTTAAATTATTGTAAACGAAATAATGTCCCACTGATATTTGCAAGCAGCATGTCAGTATATGGAGCTCAAAACCCAGGCAGTGAATTATCAGTGGCTGAGGATGCGCATACAAACCCACTCTCATTTTATGCGGTTGGAAAAAAAGCATCTGAAGATTACATATCAATTTACTCTAAAATATATTCCATAAAAGCAATATCTCTTAGGTTTTTTAATATTTATGGACCGGGTCAAAACCTTGAAAATGTAAAACAAGGAATGGTTAGTATTTTTTTAGCTCAATCTCTAAGATCAAACAAAATTGAAATCAAAGGATCATTGAATAGGTATCGGGATCAGGTGTATATAGATGATGTAATATCAGCATTAATTGCTTCCAGTAAGGCTATTAAAGAAATAAAAGAACATGAAATTATTAACATCTCAACAAATCTAAAGACTAAGATTACTGATATCTTAGATATTCTTAAAAGAGAAGTTAACAATGATCTAAATATAATTGAGCTAGATGGGACTCCTGGTGATCAGTTTGGAATTACTGGCAGCAACGAAAAAGCAAATAAAATTCTTAACTGGAAGCCAAAAACTGATTTTGATTCAGGGTTAACGAAGATGATTCATTGGGCAAGGAGCTCCAAACAAAATGATTAGAGGAGCTATTTCAAAAATTCTTCCATTAAAATTAAAAAAGATCATCAGAAGAAACATATCAGTCTATAAAAATATCCCTCACAACAATATGTCAGATGAAATCTATAATGACATATTAAATACTAACAATACCAGCAAAAAAATATCGATATTACATTCTTATGGAATAAATATTACCCATTTAGATGAAAATTGTAAAAACAATATAATTAACTGCATTTCTGGAAACTCTGAAGCAATCCAAGAAACTTACAAATTATTTTCTGATATAGATTCTAATGAATTAAGTTTTTATTCATGGTTATCTATATATGACCTTTATAGAAGAATAGGACTCTATTCAACTGGTCTTGTTTTTAGAGATAAAGCATTAAAAAAAATGATTTCCTTAAACCCCAAAAACTTAAAAAAAAACCAAGTAAAATATTTTATTTCTGGAAATTTGGAACTCAATCATATTCAATGCTTTAACGATTTTTGTAAAATCATAAATCAATTAAAGATATCAGAAAAAGAAAAAAATTTTTGGATTATTTATGGGTCTTTTTGGTATGAAGGAACTCATGATATTGATCTAAAACAGATCGAATATTCTGAACTATATGCAAGTGAAGTAAAAGATAAAACTATAGCAATAGTCTGCCCAAGCGAATCATCTAATCTTGATGCAGATGAGATAGATCTTCATGATAGAGTAATAAGACTCAACTATTCAACACAAGGAAAATCTTGTGATCATAAACATAAAGGATTAAGAACTGACATAACATATTTTATGAAAGAACATGGGGATTCATTTTTTATTAATGAAGGAGGCCTTCTTCCAAATGATTTAAAATGGGCATGTTTTAAGGACCTTGATCATTCTCAAAGAGCAGAAAGCATTAACAACAGGATTAAAGTGAGAGCAATGTCATCTGAGAAATGGAGAGATAAGTCTTTTCATGCTTCTTACAATGGGATACAAAATATTCTTTTAGATCTATTAATCTATAAGCCTAAATTATGCAAAATATATCATTCAGATATGTTTTTAACATTATTAAGAGCCAAAGGATATACTCCCAAAACAATGGGTAATAATGATATAAATTATAGAAAATTGAATATAAATAAAGCATACCATGATCCAGTTGCAAACCACATATTTATGAAGCGCTTATATCAGCTTGGAAAAATTGAGGTTGATACAATTCTTAGAGATGTCTTGGAGATGGAAACAGCAAATTATTGTAAAAAATTAGAAGACATATACTGCCAACATTCTAAAACTTTATAGGAGAAATATGGATATTATCATCGCCTCAAGAATGAATAGCTCAAGATTACCCGGCAAGGCATTAAAAGAAATTCATGATGGATATTCATTATTAGATGTCATTGTCCATAGAATAAGACTATCCAATTTAGCTGGAAGAATAATACTAGCAACATCAAATCAATCTTCTGATGATCCATTGGAGGATTGGGCAATTAAAAATAACGTTAGCATATTTAGAGGTGATTTATCAGATGTATTGGGAAGGATTTCAAATTGCGCAAAGCATTTTGAATTAGAAAATTTTGTTGAAATACTAGGCGATAATCCTTTTGTAGATCCTGAGCATATCGATGAATGTATTAAATTATTCCTATCTAATAAATATGATTATGTAGCAACCTCAACAACAGAATATGATTTCGCAATAGAAGAAAAATGCTTTCCAATTGGAGTAAGAGTTCAATGTATTAAATCATCGATAATTCATGAAGCCTCAGCATATATTAAAAATACTGATGAAAGAGAGCATTCATCTTCTTTTTTGTATTCCAAAAAATCAAAATACAAC
>Ga0255758_10002432_pt1 | contig 17308 bp, 18 predicted proteins | sample 011ome_24_FD_179958 | JGI IMG/M metagenome (GOLD analysis project Ga0255758, IMG submission 179958) | Coastal salt marsh microbial communities from the Groves Creek Marsh, Skidaway Island, Georgia - 011513CT metaG (version 2) | ecosystem: Environmental > Aquatic > Marine > Intertidal zone >...
CATATTAGCCTGCAATTGACGCCACGAATTCTAATTCACACTACTTTATCCAATTGAGATGATATTTATATCTCATTATAGCACAGCATTATATCATTTTTGGTATAAGTTGATGTAAGCAGGTAGAATTTTAATAAAGACTCATGTTTCATATTCAGAACATCTAACCGGAGTGTTCACCGTGCCACGTGATTATTCGCTTTTAGGGCAAAACGCCAATTATGCTGTTGAAACTGGCTTAGCAACTGCTGACTGGTATCATACTGAAATTGCTAGGAAGGACATGAAGTCTTTTATGCAGCGCTCTGATCAACCAGCCCTGCGTGATACCTTTATCCTATTCACGTCTATGATCACCTTGGCAATAATCGCAATTATCCTTATGCCAAGTCTTTGGTCCATACCATTCTGGTTAGCATATGGAGTGCTGTATGGATCAGCCATGGATAGCAGGTGGCATGAATGTGGCCACGGGACGGCTTTCAAAACGCGCAAATATAATGATTACATCTACGAAATTGCGTCATTTTGTATGATCCGCAACCCAATCGAGTGGCGTTGGAGTCATGCTCGCCATCACACCGATACAGTGATTGTCGGGCGCGATCCTGAAATTGCAATAATGAGGCCCGTTAGATTTGTACTTATTTTTCTCTCATTCCTTGGCGTGCGTGACGTCCTAGTGGGTATCAGAAAAATGTTCGGCTATGCCGCAGGTCACATGGATCCCGAAGTGGCAACATTCGTCCCACCCCAAGAGCAAAGTAAGGCATTTTTATCAGCACGCATCTGGGTGACCATTTATGTTAGTACAATATTAGTTGCCATAACGTTAGGTTCGTGGGTTCCAATTTTGCTAGTTGGAACACCGCGTTTGTATGGCGCATGGCATCATATAATGACCGGACTTTTGCAACATGGCGGACTAGCTGACAACGTAATCGATCACAGGCTAAATTCGCGTACAGTCTACATGAATGCAATAAACCGATTTATTTACTGGAACATGAATTATCATGTTGAACATCACATGTTTCCAATGGTCCCATACCATCAGCTGCCAAAGCTTCATGAAGCAATCAAGAACGATCTGCCAGTTCCTAATTCATCTATAATAGATGCCTACAAGGAAGTGATCCTGGCTCTTTGGAAACAACACAAGGACGCTGACTATTTTGTCCATCGTGCTTTACCCCAGTCAGCTCGTCCCTACCGTATCGATTTGCATGAAAAAGCCCTAGGATGAAGGAAAAAGCAATGCCAACTTGGATTGAAGCCTGTGAGCGTGAGGACATTGAGCAGGAAGACCTCATACGCTTTGACCATCTCGATAGAACATTTGTCATTTATAGAAGTCCGGAAGATGCATATTTCTGTACAGATGGCTTATGCACGCATGAAGAGGTCCATTTGGAAAATGGACTTGTTATGGGCTATGAAATTGAATGCCCCAAGCATAATGCAACGTTTGATTATCGATCAGGCGAAGCACTTCGAGCACCAGCATGTGTGAACTTAAATACCTACGAGACCAAAATCGATAATGGCAAGGTTTGGATACTGGTTTAGGCCTTAGCTCAATGAAACTCTGGAAGATACAGCGCAGGTTTGAAAAATACTTGCTTGGCGCTGGCACTTTGATCTCCGAGGACATGTGCAACCATTGAGGAAATCAATGAGCGACACATCTCTTGGAGTGGGGTACTTACAATCATCGATACATATCCTTCCTCCAATGCAGAAAAGGATTCAGGGGTTAACTCGTTTACAATAAGAGCAATTTCGTTTGGCTCAACTTCTTCACGAAAAGCTTGGATCGTTCCCTCCATGCCACCACCTGCCAAATAGACCCCCACTAAATTGGATGTGCGCTCGAGCAAATCTAGTGTAGCCTCATAAGTTAACTGCCGAGTTTCTAAATTCACCAAAGTATCTAATACATTAAATCCACTCGGTAATTCGCGAAATTGTGCGCGAAATCCAGCTTCACGCAACTCGTGCCCATGCCAGCGATTACCACCAACAAAAAGAGCAATATTTCCAGGTTTCTGTGCGAGTTTTGATAAAGCTGAAGCTACGCCGCGACCAACTTTTAAATTATTCAAACCATAATATGCTTCGCGGTGTCCTTGTGCGAAATCGGATAGCAGCGAGAAACATGCAACTCCCCGCGCCTTTAGATCCGCCACAACTTCGCTAACTTTATGATGATTAACTGATGTTGCCGCGACGACATCTACGCGCTCGGAAATATCTATGATTTTCTCCGCAACATCTTTGGGAGATTGTGACTGGCAAAATTCTAACACTAATTTCACACGCGCTCCGGGAAATGAGGTTGCAGCGGCTTCAATTTCGCGTGCGAAGTCTTGGTAAAACCTCTGGCGTTCTTTATGCAAAACAAAACCTAATCGAACCAATGGTAAACTTTGCTTCACTTGATGTGTCAGCAAATTATATCCGTGATAACCGATAGAGTGGGCAGCTTCTGCAACTCTAATGGCAGTATCTTTGCGAACTTTTGGGTCAGCAGCAATTACACGATTCACCGTCGCTAAAGACACTCCTGCTTTTTCTGCTACATCTTTCAGTGTCGGACGTTTCGCCATACATTAACCCTCTAATGAACGAAAACAATATACAGATGGCTCTGCTGAGCAAATGAATTTTGCATCAACACTATTATTTTATCATCGGCTCAATCTTGGGGAATAGGCTCTTAAAAGCTGTTTGCATTGCGGTTCGAAGCTCTACCTCGTGTTTCTTTTGTACAATAAAGCTATCATGGATCGGTATACAGACAATATTATTGGACAGAAGCAGCCTTAGAACTCTTAAAGCGATTGTACTGTCTAGATATTGCAATTTTGCCCATGTTTCACCTTTGAAAAGTAGACGATAAACGTCTTTATGACGTTTCCAGAACAAGTCGAAAAACTCTGCTGCCCTCGGAAGTAATTTTGATGATGTTGCTGCCATCTCAGCACGAAGGGATGCAATAGCTTCGTCTCGAGTATTAGCCCCCACAGAGCGTGTTAAAACAGCCTTCATCCAACCACGGTCAACGCGTGGAAATTCATACAAATCATTATCAGGCGGTACGCATCCTGCCAGTCCGTAAAGTAAAAATAGCTGCATTGAGGGTTTTGTCAGATTAAATTACCTTGCCTCAAGGAGGCCTGACAATTAGCTACCCAGCTATGCCCAATCAAGTTTCATTCCGCTACTTCAAAACCAGTCCAGAGATCATCCAACTTGCGGTGATGCTGTATGTGAGATTTCCACTCTCATTGAGAAATGTGGAAGACCTGCTTCATGAGCGTGGAGTAGATGTAAGCTATGAATCTGTCCGCTACTGGTGGCACCGGTTTGGCTCTAAGTTCGCAAGCGAAATTAAAAAGCGAAGAGCAGGGGGCCTGCAGTCGAGCAACTGGAAGTGGCACCTTGATGAAGTCTTCGTGAAGATAAATGGAGAAAGACATTACCTCTGGCGTGCAGTCGATCATGAGGGCGAGGTGCTAGAAAGCTACGTCACCAAAAAGAGGGATAGGAACGCAGCGCTAAAGTTTATGAAAAAAGCTATGCGTCGGTATGGATCGCCCAATGAGATCGTCACAGATAGGCTACGATCCTACAGTGCAGCAGCAAAAGAGCTGGGCTGTGCAGATAGGCAAGTTACACAGCGGTGGGCAAATAACAGAGCGGAGAATTCACACTTACCCTTTCGACGACGAGAACGTGCGATGCTGCGGTTCAGGCGTATGCACAGCCTTCAAAAGTTCGCCTCAATCCACGCCTCGTTTCACAATCACTTCAATTCACAAAGGTCACTCTCAAAACGTAGTACTTTTAAGCTAAACCGCGATGCTGCTCTTACAGAGTGGCGCTCTCTTATCGCCTCATAGAATTCACGCTCTTCATGCTTCTGATGCTTGAGCCGATTTGTCTGACAGCACCGAAACGATAATTACTGTGGTGTCGGGGCATCAATATCCAAAAGATTTTTGTCTTTGAGTGAAGTCCAAAATTCCATTGGAATTTTTGTTTCTTGCCACGAGATGATCTCTAAAAGCTCTAATTCAGACCGCGGTCCGGGAATTACCGAACTTATAATTTGGTGTGCTTGTGGAAATTGCAGCGCTGCCGCTCCCAAAGGAATATTGAATTCATCCGCAACATTTGCCAATTTTCTTGTTTTATTAACTAGATTCTCGGGTGCTTTCGAGTAATTCCATGTTTCTCTTCCGACTAAAAGACCAGAATTAAACGGGCCGCCACATATTATGCTGGTACCTGCCTTTTTACACGCGGGAAATAAGCGCTCTAATGGGCTTTGTTCTAAAAGCGTATATCTGCCGGCAAGCAGAAATACGTCCCATTGACCAATATTTAATGCATCTTCGCAAACTTGAGTTTCATTTACTCCCAAACCTATCGCTTTTACTGCGCCTTGTTCCTTTAGCTCTGACATTGCCTTGTAACCACTTTTCGCTAAATCGTTAAAATGGCGTATATTGTCGGCACCATGCTGAAATGTACCAATGTCATGTGCCAACAATATGTCAATTTTATCTAATCCAAGACGTTGAAGTCCGTCTTCATAAGAACGCATTATTCCATCGTAAGAATAATCGTAAATTACATGAAAAGGTAGTGGATCAATCATACCAAAATCAAGTGGATTTTGGACTGCACCGGGCTTTAAAATACGACCAACTTTTGAAGAGAGCACATATTTTTTATGTCGAAGACAATCACCAACTAGGCGCTCAGACCGACCAAATCCATACCAAGCTGCAGTATCAAAATACGACATTCCTGACTGTAGGGCCGCCTTTATAATTTTTGCGCCATCTTCGTAAGTTAAATCGACAAAATTACCACCTAAAGGAGCACAACCAAGACCAAGAATATCTACTTTTAGTTTTGTTTTTCCAACAAGCTTTTGTCTAATTTTCATTTGAAGCTAAACTCCGAAAAATTCTGTTTATTGTAATTGACACGATCGGTGGTCGCTTGGAATACCCATTGTTGAACATTCGAAAATTTTTTGCCACGCATATTATCGACAGTAAAACTCTTGGCTAAGTTTATCTGATCTATATGCTTTCCAAATGTTATCTAACGAACAAAATCGATGATATGTTATTAGGCTGATAATAAGATGTGAAATAGATCGAATTACGGGTAGAGGCAGAAAGTTCTCTCTAGTTAAGTACTTATATTGACGGTGTTATGTCAGCACTTCAGAATGGGATTTTTACTAATAGGCTTATTCAAAAAAGCAAATCATTGATGCTGAACTAGCAGTCTACAGGCAGTACAAGCACAGCAAGTAAGCGGAGGAAATATCTAATGAGAACATCTCAGGGCATTATAACAAAGATCGATGTAGATGATGTTCGTGTTCCAACTTCAGATAGCTTGCTCGGTTCGGATCCTTTTCACCGCAAACCAGATTATTCCATCGCTCTCGTAAAAATTCACAACGATTGTGGTCTTACTGGTTGTAGCGTGGTTTTTGGTATTGGGGCTGGAACTGATTGGCTAGTTTATGGGTTGAACGATCTCGCTTCTTTACTGATTGGATTAAACATTCGAGATTTTATGTCTGACCCAGGCAAAGTTCATCGTCGTTTAATGGAGCATCATCAACTGCGCTGGCTGGGCGATGGAGTTTACCGGATGGTGGTTGGGGGCCTTATTAATGCCCTTTGGGACATATGGGCGAAGTTAGAAGACAAACCAATTTGGGCTTTGCTGACTGGTTTGCCCGCTGAAATCATATTGGCATCAATTGACTGGCGCTATCTCACTGATGTGATGCGGCCTGAAGATGCAAAAAAAATACTCGAGAGTGGCCGGCTCGGATTAAACGAAAGGCAGGCTAAAATAATAAAAAAAGGGCCACTTGCTTACTCAACTTCCGGCTGGCTCGGATTGAGCGACGATGATGTGATTAAAAGTATTACGCATCTTCGCAACCAAGGATTTCGCCATTTTAAAGCTAAGGTTGGCGGCAATTTAGCTGATGATCGTAGACGACTCTCCATGTTACGTAGGATCATTGGAGCGGATGGTCACTTGATGACCGACGCGAACCAAATTTGGAGTGTTAACGAAGCGATTGACTGGATGACTAAGCTTGCCGAGTTCCGTCCCTTTTGGATTGAGGAACCCACCGCCCGTGACGACGTTCTAGGTTTTGTTCGTATTTCCAATGCCATGAAGAAGTTGAATATTGGCGTCGCTGCCGGCGAGCAAATTCCATCTCCAGTTATATTCAAACAAATGCTTGCTAGTGGGGCTCTCACTCACTGTCAGGTAGATGCAACTCGATTAGCTGGTGTGAATGATGTTATGGCTGTGATCCTTATGGCAGCACACTTTAATATTCCAGTTTGCCCACATGGCGGCGGCATAGGCCTTTGTAACATGATCAGGCATTATGCGATTTGGGATCAGATTGCAGTTTCAGCAACGAGTGAGGACCGCATAGTTGAATATATCGACTTTCTGCAAGCTGATGTATTCTGCGCACCCGTATTGGTTAAAGAAGGCTGCTATGTTACGCCTGACAGTTCAGGCTGGGGTCTCGACGTGAAACCAGAGTTTATTGAGCGTTACAGATTTCCCTACGGTGAGGTTTGGCGTGATCGTAAAGGACCAACGGGTCCGGCCTTCGAGGCTTAAGGTTTCTTAACCGATAAGTTTTTAAGAACAGGTTGGCTAAAATACTTTCATACAATTTACCTCGACAGCAAACAACAACATTCTAAAACTTGAGACTTTCCTTTGAATTAAACTTTAAAAAAAGTAGCAATAACGGCACTAAAGAAACAAAAAATACTAGTGAAAAATTAAACAACTTTTTTGTACGGAATAATAAAGAACGTCTTCTCGCTTTATACCAGTCGCTTGGTTGTATAGATCAGGTTTTTAGAAGGTAAGTTGAACTTTTACTGCTCTTGACCGATCGCAGGCAATTTCGAAAGCCTCAACGGCTTTCTCTAGAGGGTAGCTGTGAGAAATGATTGGAGAGACATCAATTTTGTTTGTATCAATCATTTTCACAGCATCGCTAAATTCGCTATGGAAACGATGCGCCCCAACAAAAGATATTTCTTTTCCAACTAGTTTGTTTATTGGGATAGATAAGTTTCCGGTCACTCCTACTTGTATAATTGTGGCCTGTGGGCGTACCGTTTCGATGCAGGTTTCTACTGCCGTTTGCGCAGCGGAACATTCAAATGCAACATCAAAGTAACCCTTATCTTTAGAAAAAAAGTTCAAATCTTCCGGAGATTTAGCTATATTTATAGTAACATCGGCACCCATATTTTTTGCAACTTTTAGCGGTAAGTCTTCTAAGTCAGTTACGACAATTTCATCTGCACTTGCTTCGCGCGCAAGAGCTGTGCAAAGGGCACCGATTGGGCCAGCGCCAGTAATCAAAACGCGCTTTCCCGTAAGATTAGGCGCGCGGTTGCGCGCATGTAGGCAAACCGCCAGGGGCTCTGAACAAGCCGCATGCGCTAAAGGTGTTTTTTTCTTAACTGGGAAGCATTGCTTAGAATCAACAATCATATTGTCGCGAAAGGCGCCTTGCTCATGTGGGAAACCCAACGCAGATCCAAAAAAACGCATATTTAGACATTGCTGGGAAACGTTTTTCTGACAATAAGCACACGTACCGCATGGGTGGCTAGGGTTTAAGGCGACTTTATCTCCTTTTTTAAGGTTTTTTACTTTTGGGCCAAGGTCTTGGATCGTTCCCGATACCTCATGCCCTAAAATGATAGGTTCTCGGACCTTGATGGTTCCAAAGCCGCCGTCCTTGTAATAATGGAGATCCGAACCACAAATGCCTCCAGCTCCCATCTGAATGACTACATCGTTATCATCTGGTGACTTTAGCTCCATTTTTTCAATGCGGATATCGTGCCTCTCTATCAGGCGGCAAATTCTGGTCTGCATTCTAAAAAACCTTTTTGCGTTTTTGGTTTGTCTATTGCGAAATCTATTACTTACCGTCGCAATATTTTTCAGTGATCTCGGTATCTCAAAAATCATTGACACACTACCATGGTAGATGCATCATATCAAAATAAAAGATAATTTTTAATTGTGGAGGAAGATATGAAATCATTGTTTTCGATCGTCGCATTAGCGGCAGTGCTTTTGTCTGGCAACGCATTCGCTGGCAGCAGCGACACAAAAGTTGCTTTGGTTCCAGGAGGACCACACCCCTATTTTGCCGCTTGGGAAAGAGCTGGACAGGACGCGGTTAAAGATTTTGGCCTCGGAAAAGCTGATTATAAAGTTCCTGCCGAATGGGATTTAAGTCAGCAAAATGAACTTATAGAAAGCCTCGTTGGCAAAGGATATAATGCAGTTCTTGTATTTCCAGGCGATGCGGTTGGCACAAATAAAATCTTGGGCGAGCTTGATGATGCAGGTATCCCCACTGCAGCGCTTGCAGGTTGTGTAGAGCAACCTACCAAGGCAAAGATGTGCTTTGGAACCGATACAGGTCATTCAGCGTATTTAGGCACAAAGCAGTTGATTGATGCCATGGGTGGAAAAGGAAAAATTGCACATTTTACAGGTTTTCTAGTTGACCCAAATACCACTTTGAGAATTAAGGCAGTGGAAAAAGCGGTTGCAGAAGCAGGCGGAGGTGTCGAGATTATTCAAGTTATCGCCGATATCGATGCTTATGAGCCAGCAGATGAAAAGATAAATGCTTTCATGGCAGCACAAGGTAGCGAAGTTGATGGGATTGTTACGACGGCTTGGGTTCCCGCCGTTGTAGCGGCACAAGCCTTAACAAATATGGGCGATAAGCGCATCAAAATGGTTGGTATTGACCACGATGAGGTAGTTTTGACAGCCATCAAAGCTGGTTTCGTACACGGTACGATGTTGCAAAATCCGTACGGTCAGGGATATATTGGCTCTTATGCCATGGATAAAATAAGAAGTGGCTGCACGTTCAAAGCGGACGCACCATGGAAGTCGACCGCACAAACTGATCAGTTTATCGACTCAGGAACTGTTTTTGTGGATATCACAGACGTGGATACTTATGTTGACGCCATGAGAGGAATTTCTTTAGAGATTCTTAAAACGTTTGAAGGTGATTTTTTGGATTGCTAAAACGCATGAAGGGGAGAGTTCGCTCTCCCCTTCAAGTGTCGACAAAATCAAAGTATCATGAAATATCCGATGAATAAAAAGCTCCCAAATTTTATATTTACAAATCAGTTTGGTTTACTGTTCCTCGTATTAATTTTTATTATAATATTTTCAACCGTGACAGACGGCTTCACATCCCGATTTAATATCTTTGCATTATCGCGTGTCATCGCAATCGACATAATGATCGGTCTGGCAATGATGGTAGTTATCTTAACCGGAGGCCTAAACCTTGCTCTTGGTGCTATCGGAGTATGTGCTGCGATGTTTGGCGGTTGGTGCATGGAAGTTCTTGGAATACCAATAGTCCCTTCTTTATTACTCACGCTTGGTATGGGATCGCTTTTAGGCTGGGTAAACGGAATTATTACAGTGAAAACAGGGGTTCATAGCTTTATAGTTACTTTGGCTACGATGAGTATTTACTTCGGATTTATGACCATGCTGACGGAAGCTGAAGCATTCCGAAGACTTCCTGATTTATTTACGGATTTTGGATCGGCAAAGTTGTTCAATAAATATGTATCGCCTCTACTTTTGGTAAGCGTCGCTACTTGTTTCACTTTGTTTTACTTGTTTCGCTTCACCGATATCGGTCGCAAGTTGATCGCTGCCGGAGCAAATCCTGAGGCAGCTGAGGTATCAGGAATATCGGTTAGTAGAATGTTTATTTATTGCCATGTTCTGTCTGGTTTTTTGGGCGCTTTGGCTGCGATTTTACTTACAACACGTATCGGTGCTGCAATACCTTCAATGGCGGGACAATTGGGCATGGATTGGTTGCTGCCAGCATTTCTTGCACCCGTTATCGGGGGTACTCTTTTATCTGGCGGAAAGTTATCAGTGTTTGGAACAATGCTAGGCGCCGTGTTGGTTACGCTATTGACAAACGGCCTTTACCTTTTAGATGTTGGTGAATTTTGGATCCGTTTCTTCCTCGGTATCATTCTTTTACTGGCAGTTTTGCTCGATAGGGCCAGAGAATTACTAACGCTAAAGAATGTGATAGTATCGTGAATAGGACTTTAGCTGCAATATTCAAAAAAGATTGGTTTGGTTTGCTGATTGTTGTGCTCGTAAGTGGGCTTGCAATCGCGGCTGTAAAGCCTGCTTTTCTATCACCGTTCAATTTGTATGTTTTGATGGTGAGTACAAGTTATATGCTTATTATTGCGTTGGCCCAAATGATAATTATTGCCATTGGTCAGATGAATTTGTCTGTTGGTGCTATTGGGGGGTTAGTGGCGATTTCTTTTAGTGGTCTGATGGAAGTGCACCAGATTTCCGTTCCAGTAGCGGTATTAAGTGGCCTTGTGATTGGTATAGCATGCGGGTTTCTGAATGGTTACATCACAGTGAAGTCTGGCATCTCAGCATTCATAATCACGCTGGCTACTTTGTATATATTTAAAGGCATAAACTTAGGGATTACCGAGGCTGAACCATTCTATAATATTCCAGAAAACGTTAAAAATTTCGGAAATGCTAAAATTGGCAATACCCCTATACCATTTTTACTAATTATTCCGATCATTATAACGATCTTAATGTGGGTGTTTATCAACAGAACCGAAACAGGTCGCCATATGCTAGCCTATGGCAATAGTGTTCAATCGGCTGAACTTATGGGAATATCTTCGTCAAAAGTTGTTATTACGGCACATATTATTTCCGGTTTTCTGGCTGCTATCGCCGGCATGTTAGTCGTTTGTAGATTACAGCTTGGAACGCCAAATATTGGAGACTCGTGGCTTTTACCTTCATTTGCGGCTCCTGTAATTGGAGGTGCGGTTTTAGCAGGAGGAAAAGTTGACGTTATTGCCACTGCCCTCGGCGTTTTAATTGTTGCGATAATTTCTCAGGCATTGGTTATTTTCAAAATTGACCCATTTTTTGTGCAGATATTTTTAGGAGTTATGATTTTGTTAGCCGTTTTTGTGAACCGCTACCGAGAATATAAACAGGAAGTTCGCAGAAAGATTTTTAGCAGTGAGTGAGTTTTGCCTTGAAATAAGCGCGGCCAATAAATCTTTTCCGGGTGTCAAAGCGCTGGATAAGGCGAGCTTTCGGTTAAGAAAAGGATCAATTCATGCTCTTCTAGGAGAGAATGGCGCTGGAAAGTCTACCCTCATAAAAATAATAACAGGCGTTCATAAGCAGGATAGCGGAAAGTTGTTTATTAACGGGAAAGAAGAAACACTTAACAACCCCAATGATGCGACAAAATTTGGTATATCTGTTGTTCATCAAGAAAGGAATTTGATCAGACGCTTCTCTGTTGGCGAGAATCTGATGTTAAACAACTTGCCAAAAACATTACTAGGTCTCATCGATTATGATGAGATTGCTATTCAGTCAAAAAAATGGCTTGAAATTATGGATCTTGATATTGATCCAAGTGCCGTTGTGTCTGAACTCACTGTTGCTAAAATGCAGCTTTGTGAGATAGCCAAAGCTTTGTCCCTTAAGGCGAAAATTCTTTTGTTGGATGAGCCGACCTCCTCCCTCTCTCCTAAAGAGGCTGAAAATCTATTCTCGTTGCTTAGAAAGATCGTTCGCGATGAGGGTGTAAGCATTGTTTTTGTTAGCCACAAACTTGAAGAGGTATTTAACATTTGTGATGAGGTTACGGTTCTGCGTGATGGGCAAAATGCGTGTACTTCAGAAAATATAAATAATCTTGATAGAAAAAAACTTGTAAGATTGATGATTGGACGTGATGAACAGATCGTTAAGTCAACTCGAAAAACCGATAAAATAAAAGACACAGTATTAGCCTTAAACAAAGTAAAAACCGAATTAGGACATGAAAATATAAATTTAGAGCTGGCTCGATCAGAAATAATGGGCCTTTATGGTTTGGTTGGAGCAGGCAGAACTGAACTGGTTAAATGTCTTATTGGATTGGAAAAGATTACTGAAGGTGACGTTTTAATTAATGGTAAAAAGACGGCTATAGATTCTCCTAAATCTGCATTGGAAAAATTCAAAATTGGTTACATAAGTGAGGACAGGAAAAAAGAGGGTTTGATACTGATCCATAATGTTTTGGATAACACAAGCATTACGATCTGGTCACAAATTAAAAAAGCCGCTGGGCTCGTCACCGATGGAATGATTGCCAATAAAGTCAATCCTTATATCCGCAAACTTGAGGTAAGAACCCCGTCAAACTATCAGATAATTTCTAATCTATCTGGAGGAAATCAACAGAAAATTAGCGTCGCCAAGTGGTTAGCAGCTGGTACCGATGTTTTGATTATCGATGAGCCAACTGTAGGAATTGACATTAAAACTAAAGCATACCTTCATGAGTTAATTATCAATCTTGCTGACAATGGTACTTCAATAATATTGATATCTAGTGACATGCCGGAAATGATAAGTCTTGCTGATAGGATTGTAGTGATGAAAGACTTTAAAGTGAATGGTATCGTTGAAAACGATCGTGACTATGACGTTGTCAGTAGCAAGATAATGGAGTTTATTCATTCCTAAAGAGTAATAAGCAGAATTCAGGGCCGCTGGTTCGGGTAGGATGTCGTTTTACTACCATTAATTATCATTTACAATTTCCTGCGATCAGTGAACTTTAAACTCATCCAAAATAAAAAATTTATAATTTAAGCGTTAACTTCGTATCAAACTGAATAAAACTTCGCACAAGTTCCGCCAAATATCAAAGTTTGTTCTTCGGTTGATAATTTTGAAGCCCAGTCATCAACAATATTCATTGTGGCATTATAATTAGCTGCAACAGTGCAAACAGGCCAGTCAGATCCAACCATTAAACGATCTGCACCAAAGGCTTCAAAAACAATATCAAGATAGGGCACAAAGTCTGCTGGATTCCACTTTTTCCAATCTCCTTCTGTCACTAAGCCTGAAAGTTTACACATAACATTGGGGAATTTAGAAATTTCCCTAATTCCATGTTTCCATGCTTCTATATCGCTACCGTCCATTTTCGGTTTAGAAATATGGTCTACGACAAAGGGCTGATCGGGTAGCTTCTGAACAAGCCTGATAGCGGATGGCAAGTGTATTGTTCTCAGCAACAAATCATAGGTATAATTATATTTACTTAATAATGAAACGCCGTTTGAATGAGGCGCACTATCTGCAAAGTCTATATCAGACCTGTCATGGATAAGCATCCGAAAACCTTTAAGTTTTTGATTGCCATGATAGCTTTCTAGTACTTCTTCAACATCATCCGCACATAAATCTACCCAGCCCACGACCCCTTTGATTGAGTTATGCTTTTGAGCTAACTCCAGAAGGAAGTCAGTTTCTGATACAACTTCCCTGGCTTGTACTGCTATAGAACCATCACGCCCTGTTTCAGCTAAAAGTGGATCTAAATCGGACGGCATGAAATTTTGTTTTAAGGTTGCCAGTTCATCTGTCATCCAAATGAAATCTGAGGCATTTTTTGTAAAATTCCAAAAATGTTGATGAGCGTCAATTTTCATAAACAAACCTTTTAATTTACAATTGAAATTTATGTACTTATTAGCTCCCACAGCTTGTATCTTACGCGTTTTTTGAATATGGTACCATGGTAATTGTTAAGTTAAACATAAAAACGTGAGAACCAATTTTGGCTTCAGCAAACCTTAAAGAAATTCCTCAAGATATTGATATCAATAAGAATTTTCCAGTTGCACATCAAGTTCATAATTATTTGCGCCAGCAAATCTTAAAGTTAAATCTTAAACCAGGAAAAGCTTTGAGTGAAAAAGAGTTGTCTCTTCAGCTTGGCGTGAGCCGCACGCCCGTTCGGGAAGCATTCATCAGATTATCAGAAGAAGGTCTTGTGGACATCTTTCCACAACGTGGAACGATTGTCGCGCCGATTAGAATGGGAGAAATTAAAGAGGCGCAATTTTTGCGTGAAATTTTAGAAACTGCAATTGTACGGCGTGCGGCTGTGGGCATTGGAAAAAAGTCTTTAAGTCTCTTAAAGATGAATTTGATCCATCAAGAAAAAGCGTTGGAGAGTAATAATTTTATTGATTTTATGGAGTTAGATGAGGAATTCCACCATCTGCTATGCCAAGGAGTGTCATTTAATCGCGCATGGCGTGTTATACAGGCAGTCAAAGGGCAACTTGACCGGATCCGCTTCATTGGTTTGCCGCAACCTGGCCACGCGGCTTTGATGTTTCATCAACACACCACTATTTTTAAAGCCGTTGAAAACGGCTATCCAGACGTTGCGGCGAACGAAATGGCTAAACACCTTACTGAGCTGTGGGCTTCCATTGAGCGGATGACTTTGGATGAAAGCAGCTTCAACGAATAAAATGGATTCTGATTACCAATGAGAAGTTAGAATCTACGTGCGATCTTTAGAAAAGATAACATTTTCCCTTAAATATCAGTCTGTGTGAAAAACCTCATCCATCATTGACCATTGCTCATTAGGTTTACTGCTTTCCATTCGTATTTGAAGTGCGTCTGTGATTTTCCACCATTCCTGCGTTTTTGGATCAGACGCGATTTTAGCGGAATCCGCTTCAAAATCATCTCCGTGATATTCCCAATAGCCAAAGAGTAGATTTTCGGGTTCGCGCAAAAATATGGTATAATTTTTTATATTTGCTTTTGCGATAGTTTTCAGAACATCTGGCCACACACTTGCATGTAACCTTTTATAATCTTCTATTTTATTGGCCTTTAGGCGAATAACCATACCCATGCGTTTCACGGTAAACCTCATTTATGGTGCAGATATATTAAAACTAGAGCCGTTTTCTATTTTGGAAGTAATTGATTCCCAATCCCACTTAATACCTAAACCAGGTAAGTTAGATGGTCTTGCGATACCATTTTCAATATCTATGCCTGATTCTGTGATCAGATCGAGTTGCGGGATATATTCTAGCCATTTTGCATTTGGAATAGCGCAAACCAGAGGAAGGTGAAGTTCCATCAAAAAGTGAGGGCAAACAGTTACATTGAAGGCTTCGGCTAAATGGGCAACTTTCAACCAAGGAGAAATACCGCCAATACGCGCCACATCCACTTGAATAATCGAACAGGCGCCTGCCACTAAATAATCCTTGAACTGACTAAGGCTGTAAATACTTTCTCCAACTGCGATCGGAACACTTGTGCTATTGGCAAGTCTGGAATGCTGAAGCACATCATCAGCAGGAAGTGGCTCCTCGAACCATGCAATATCATAGTCTTCCAAAATGCGCGCTCGTCGAATTGCTTCCGAGAGAGAAAATCCTTGATTTCCATCAGTCATAATTTCAAAATTGTCGCCCACGGCTTTGCGAACTGCACGCAACCTTTCATTATCTTCAGATTTATTGGGACGACCAATTTTAATCTTTGCTCCTTTAAACCCTTTTTCTTTAACAGCAATTGCGTCGTCGACCAATGCGGAGGCTTCTAGATGAAGCCATCCGCCTTCGGTCGTGTAAAGTGGTATATAATCGCGCGTGCCCCCCGCTGCTATATGAAGCGGTAAGCCTGATTTCAAACATTTGAGATCCCAAAGCGCCGTATCAATTGCAGCCAAAGCTAAAGATGTAATTGCTCCAACGGACGTTGCGTGTGTCAAAAAGAGCAATTCCCTCCAGATTGCATCAATTCGATTTGCTTCTTTGCCAATCAGGGCTGGAGCTAATGTTTTTTCGAGCAGGGCTATAACGGATGGACCACCAGTACCAATAGTATAGGTGTAGCCCGTGCCAATTCCGCCATCACTATCATGAATTCTCACTATAGGAGTTTCCTGGGCAACAAAAGTTTGAATTGCATCTACTCGTTTAACTTTAGGCGACAGATTAACCATCATAATTTCAACGCGTGTTATTCTTGCCATTTTTATCACCCCTTCATAAGTACTCGGTTAGATATGTGCTAAAGTTTAAATGCTTTTGAACATGTTGAATAGACGGCAAATAATCCGATGAATTTCTTAGTGTTCTTAGGCACTTTTAGAATAATTCACTTTGCCCGCAATAAGCTTGACCAGTTGTTTTGTGGCCATGCCTAATCAAGTTTTATTCCGCTATTTTAAAACTAGCCCTGAGATCATCCAGCTTTCGGTGGTGCTTTATGTGAGATTTCCACTCTCTTTGAGAAATGTGGAGGACCTGCCTCATGAGCGTGGAGTAGATTCAAGCTATGAATCTGTCCGCTACTGGTGGGACAGGTTTGGCTCTCAATTTGCAAGCGAAATTAAAAAGCGAAGAGCAGGGGGCGTGCGTAGACGTCAAATGAATAATCATGCTTGGGCTCGTTATTCTGACAGCACCTCAGCAACGATTTAGATCGCAAATTTACGATGGCTAAGTCTTCTGGCTGAGTTTTAAACACCTGTCATGGCCTGCTAGAAGTCCGGCGAGCGGCTATGCAGCTAGTTATTATATTTGTCAGGGTAGTAGTTGAGGAGATGGCTGGGCAATTGAATTTTTGGCTCATTTTTTGCTCACCAAGAAGATAAAGCAATAAAGGATCGAAAAAATGTCAGACTCCCTAATAAGCGCAGATTTAACTATTGAAGGTGACATTAAAAGTGATGGAAACTTGACTGTCGATGGAAGAGTAGTCGGGAATGTCAGCTGCATAAATGTGACCATAAATTCGGGTGGTTTTATTCAAGGAAACATACAAGCGCATCATCTTGTCAGCCTTGGAAGTATTTCAGGAGAGATTCACGCCAAAAGTGTTGATCTGAAAGAAGGCTCGACAACTAAGACTAATTTGGAAAGCGCCAATCTGCAAGTCAGCTCTGGGGCCGTGCTCCAAGGGACGGTAAATATCAGCGGAGCATCGACTCAACCCTGAAGGGCATAAAAATATACTTCAAATGAAAGATTTTTGAGGCGTTTTCAGCTGGAGACGAGCAGGGCAATACCGCCAAACATCATTTTCATTATGGCTGGCGAACATGCTTCCAAAGCCATCAGTGCTTACGGTTACGGTATAAATCAGATGCCGAATATCGATCGCTTCGCACACCAAGGCATGGGATTAAATCATTGCTGTGTGACAAACGCCATCTGAATGCCGGGTAGAGCTGCGTTTGTAACTGGAATGTACAATCACGTAAATTGCGTAACGAGACTAAACACGCAGATACCGTTCT
>Ga0255758_10002458_pt1 | contig 17195 bp, 24 predicted proteins | sample 011ome_24_FD_179958 | JGI IMG/M metagenome (GOLD analysis project Ga0255758, IMG submission 179958) | Coastal salt marsh microbial communities from the Groves Creek Marsh, Skidaway Island, Georgia - 011513CT metaG (version 2) | ecosystem: Environmental > Aquatic > Marine > Intertidal zone >...
AAACATGCTATAAAAACCATGATCAACTGAATCGTATGGCCCGTTGCGAAAGTCAATTACCCGCTGGGTAATTGCTATTTTCATTTTTTACTTAAATATTTTCTTCTATTGTAACATCTAATGGAAATCCTGCTTTCCTAGCAGTAGTGATCGTTTCTACACATTTTTGTTCAGCAACTTCGTAACTAAAGGTTCCAGCAATGCTTCTGCCTTTTTCATGAACTTCAAGCATAATATCTTTAGCAGTTTCTGGTGTTCTATTAAAAACAATTACCAGAATATGAATTACGAAATCCATAGGTGTTACGTCATCATTCAGCATAATAACATTAAATTTATTAGGTGCTTTTAGTTTAGTAACACTATCTTTTGTTTCAGTTTGCGATGCCATTTTTTTCCTATATGCTAGGGGGAGATTAAATCTCCCCACTAGACTATTTACTTACTTCTTTTCAAGAGCAATCGTTGTACCCTTTTGGATCTTGATTGTCTTTGGTTGTAGTTCTTCTGGAACTTCACGCACTACGTGAATGTTAAGCAAGCCATTTTCTAGGCCAGCACTTTTAACAAACACATGTTCTGCTAGTGCGAACTCTCTGCGGAAATTGCGACCGCCAATTCCCTTGTGTAAGTAGTTCACTTCCGCATCACTTTCAGGCGCTGTACCTTCAATTTTAAGTACATTTTTATCCTGTGTAACATCTAGGTTTTCCATTGCAAAACCTGCTACAGCGACACTAATAACATATTCGTTTTCGTTTAACTGTACAATGTTGTATGGAGGATAACCTGCTGAAGTTGTGCTATTTGCGAATGTACGCTCCATCTCATCAAACATTCTATCAAATCCGATAGTTGCTCTGCGGAACGCAGGTAGGTCTAGTGTTGTAATTCTTGTCATTTTGTTTCTCCTTTAATAAGCAAGATTTAATAAGGACCCTTTGTGGCATCCTTGTATATAATATAACAATTAAAACCTTAATTGTCAAGTATATTTATCATTTTAATTTTGCAGAAATACGATTTCCACTATTATTTATAGTATCTAATGTCGCATTAGACATTTCTGCAAATTTTGCTAATAATTGACGTGCCATATCCTGTTTGCCACGTTCTCTACCTTTTAATGTAATAGTTATAATAACTGTATTATTTTTATCTAAAAATTTACGAGCATGATTTACTTTTGTTTCTAGATCATGATTATCAATATTTAACCCCATACGAATTTCTTTCATTTCAGCCTTATGTTCACGTTGTTTCTTTTTGGCTTCTTTTTCTCGTTGTTTCTTTTCATACAAAAATTTATTCAAAGACGTTATTTTGCAAACCGGTGGGATTGCCTTATCTGTAATTAGTATTAATTCTAATTCTAAGGATTGAGCAATATCAATTGCTTCCTTTTTTGACATAATTTGTGTTTCTCCATCAACCATAGTTACCCGTAATTCATCATATCTAATTGCATTGTTATATATGACGTTTGGTTGATTATTTCTATCAAATTTCTTCAATGAATAGATTCCCCCTCTGTTACAAACCAAGGACTAATCTTATTATTAACTGTATCTTTTGTTATTAAAATTTCCGTAACTCCCTTTTCAGCCATTTCTGGTAAATTAAACTGTGTATCTAATAATGATTCTTCAACAATTTTACGGAGACCTCGGGCTCCTAATTGTTGATCTATTGCTATATCTACGATGGTATCTATAGCTGCTTTATCAAATTTTAACTCCACACCTTCTACTCTAAATAATTCATTAAACTGTTTTATTACGCTATTTTTAGGTTCAGTTAGTACAAGTTTCAACTGCTCCTTTGTTAGATCATCTAAAACTGTTACATTAGGTAATCTCCCCACAAACTCAGGAATTAAACCATATTTAATTAAATCTTTAGTAATTAATTTATTTTTTAAGTCATCATTTTTTGATTTTTTCTTATTCTGACTAAATCCTATTCTACTATCATTATTTCTTTCACCTACGACATCATCTAGTCCAACAAAAGCACCGCTTACAATAAACAATATATTGGTTGTATCTATTTCATAAAACTCAGGAAACTTATTATTAGACTTCCTATCAGGTACACTTACTTTTGTTCCCTCCATTAATTTAAGTAAACTTTGCTGGACGCCTTCACCACTTACATCACGACTTAAATTAACATAATCGTTGCGTTTTGCTTTTTTATCAATTTCATCTATGTAAATAATACCCACTTCTGCTTTTGAAACATCATAATCTGCGCTAATTAAAAGTTTCTCAATTAATATTTCAGCATCGTCTCCCGCATATCCACTTTCTGTCAAAGTTGTTGCATCTGTAATTACAAATGGAACATCTAGAATATCTGATAATACTTGTGCTATTAAAGTTTTACCTACACCAGTTGGTCCTATCATTAGAATATTTGACTTTTGAATTTTAATATCTGAAGTATTAAGTATTCTTTTGCAGTGATTATAAACTGCCACACTAACAGTTTTCTTTGCTTTCTCTTGTCCGATTACATGTTCATTTAATATATTCATTACTTCCTTAGGTTTTATGGTTTTGAAAATATCTTTTATCTTTTTTGCTTTGTCTAGTTCGCTTTTCTGTTTTACTTCTTTATTGAGTAAATCATTACTTAATGTAACACATCTATCACATATATGAACACCATCATTACCCGCAATGAGTTTTGATACTTCTTTTTGATTCTTACCACAAAAAGAACAAGTAAGCATCAATCTTCACCCAATGCATGACTGACTATTTCCTGCCTGATTAATTTATCTAAAGAGTCAACGTTATCAACAATAAAATATCTACCTAATGCACTTATTAATTTTACTGCTGATTTCTTTTCTTGACCTCCCCAAAAAACAATAAACTTTTCTTCTTCGAGTTGCTTAGTTAATGCAATGCATATATCTAGCCATTCACATGTATCAAGATCTATAAGAATAAAATCGGTAGATCTACTAATATAATAAACCCATGCCATATTACTTTCGTTTGTTTTTGATTGTTGCACATTAAACACAATACTTGACTGTATATACTTTTCAAAAAGAAGTTTTGTATCTTCAACCATCTTTTCATTAGAGCTAATAATTAAAATATTAATTCCATATTCCGCTAACATCAAATCTGGTGCTGTTACTGTATAACTGGCGTTATCTATTTGCATTTTTTTCCTTTTTAAGAATTTTTATTGGTGTATCCTGCTACTATATTCTGATATACTTCTTTTAGTGTTGATTCATCTGCCTTTTCGAGCAATTCAGAAAGTTTCCCATCATCATCTGCATTCAATACATCTCTAATTAAATCTTTAACACTTTCTCTTTCGGTAGGACTTTCAGGAGGATTAGGCCATCGACCTTCTTCCTTCATCTTTTCTATAGTTTTATCAATCTTATACTTAGTATTTAATTCTTTTTGAGCAGGATCTATATAGCGACGATTTCCTTCTTCTGTAATATAATAGGTTCCTTTATTATCAGATATTAGTTCCGCTTCTTCTATTCTTATTACTTTATTTACGGGATCAACAATAATTTCTCTTGTATCGTCTTTTTCATTAACAATTACCTCTTTTTTGTCATCTTGAGTATTTGCTGTTTCTTCCATTGGAACTCGTCCCTGATCTTCTGTATCCTCTCCATCAGTAGATCCTGTTCCGTCTTGGGCGTCCAGTTTATCGGCGCTCTCTTGGGTTTTATCATCGTTTATTTCCCCCGTTGGCGCAGGTATATAATCATCTTCCTGTGCCTTTTTCATAAACTCTAATTCTGGTTCTGTTTCCTGGTGTTCTTCCTCAGTGGGTTCAACTTCAGGCTCGGGCTTTCCCGGCAAGGGGGGCGGTCCGTCATCTGGTTTCCTCCCTAGTATACTTAAACCTGCGATAACAAGTACAACAGCAAGTGGATCAAATACAGCAACTAGGATTAGGATAACCCAACGTACTGCCTCTTCCAGCATGTTTTTGTCTGCCTGTTCACCATAAACAAATTCTGCGATATACTTAACAGGGCCTACTTCTGCTTCTAGTTTACGATTACTTGCCTGTAACTTATACTTTTCTTCAATGAGAGCATCTATTTCAGCAGTGGCAGTTTTAATTTTTGCTTGCTCTGCGTCAACGACTGCGTCTACATCAGCATCGCCACCTACAGTAATAGTGTTACGCAATTCATTAATTAACTTCTGACTTGCCTTAATCTGATCGTCGGCACTCTTACGAATCTGTGCTATCTGTGCCATAGCACTCTTAACCACTGGTGATTCTTTAGCACGGACTTCATCAATAACTTTCAGAACTTCAATTTTACGTTTCTTGACGGCTTGTGTCTTTTCACCGCGGGCATCAGAAATTAGTCCACGCAAACGATCACGTTCTGTTGCATTATTGGCTTCCCATTCTTTGCGTAGGTTAGTCATTGTAGCACTTAACTGATCAATACGCTTTTGATTCGCTTCTTTCCATTCTGTAGTTTTCTTAGCAGTATCTTGTCCAAAGAAACCATCACTTCTAATACCGATTGTTTGTTGGAATTTTTTAATATCTTCCTTACTACCGCTTTTACTCAAACGTTGTAATTCTTCAATATCAGCATTGATTTGATCTATTTGCTTTTGATAAACAGCAATTTTTTCGTTAATAGCAGTAGTGTCTTTGCCTACTTCTGCTAATTTTGTTTCATAGTCGTTGGCTGTTTTATCCAGTCTTGCTAGTTCTGCATCCAGCCCTTTTAGTTGCTCCATGTAAGGTGCTACCTTAGTCTCATCACCTTTACGAGCATCTGCTATGATTTTATTTTGTTCATCAATAGCAGGCTGAATTCTTTTTAATGTATCGTCAATACGTTTTTGTTCTGTATCAATCTGTTCTTGAATATTAGCATTATTGTTACCTACACTACTTTCTGCTTTTTGTATCTTTTGCTCACTGCGAGCAATAAGTCCTTCGTTTCTAGCAAGTTCAGCATCGATGCGCTCAATCTGTGCTACGTTTTCAGCATTAGCAGAAGTTTGTTCAATGTGTGCTTTTGATAGGAAACCAAAAATACCCATGCTTGTAATAAACATGAGTGCTACTAGAGCAAAACTCAAATAGGTCTTCATCCACCAATTAGCACGTTCCCAATTGGCATGTAACCATACTGCTGTTGTAAGTTTGCCTACCTCCAGGGCTGCACCCATAATAATGATAGGAACCATTGCGGCGGCAAAAATTGCCACCAGTCCAATTATTGAATAATATGCCGCTACACCACTGATAGTTAAAGCGACAAGCATTGTCCATAGGCCAAATAACTTCATACTTTACTCATCTTTAATTGTGCCAAAATATTCTTTAGCAAAGCCTTCTTTTACAAGGGTTTCATTGATGTTATTGCGAATTCCATCTTCCTGTTCAACATAAAGAATACCCAAAATTCTACCAAACTTTCCACGTTTGTTCAAGATAGTTTCAACAATAAATTCACGAGTTAAAATTTCAGTTAGCCTTTGTTTACTTGCTAACCCACGTTCTCTTTCTTCTTGTTCTTTTGATCTGCTATCAGGCGTATTAATGCCATACAGACGAACTCGTTGTTTCATATAAACACCGAATCCTAAATCAATTTCTGCATCAACGGTATCACCGTCGATGACTCTAATAAGCCTTGCTTTATATGTATACAACTTTTAATACCCCTTCAATAATTTATTTATTATCATATTCTTTTTATTTTTATATAGTTATTATAAGAGGCATCAACTCTTTTTTAACCATTGCTTTGCTTGTGGCGTTGTCGGTGGAGAACTAGCCCATGCAGATATTTGTTTATATGAAGCATTTAAATCTACACTAACATCATTACCATCACTGTTATCAATGATGATCATATTTTGCTTAAATAGCCTTTGGAACTTTCCAATATTATCTTGTACGTCGTTCCACATTCTCTCAACAATGGCGTCGGGAAGACTTCTTTTACGTTTTTCATTTCTTGACTTTGCTGTTTCAAGATTTGTGTTCACAAATAACATTGCTGTTTCATATCCAAGCATTGACAATAAATGAACTTGTTTTTCAATTTTGTCATAATCTTTACCAGTGCCGTCGATAACAAGTCCTAATCGTCCTTGCATATAACCGCCCTGTGCGCTTTTTGTAACTCTTTTAGCACGATCCCTCAATTCCTGTCCTTGGGGACTCATAATTGTTTCAGGATCTGAATCCATATTTGCCTGTGCAAGATATCTTTCAAACTGTGTATCTGAATTTACAATTTTAAATCCCATAGCCTCAAGAGCAGAATTCTTAACGACAAAGGTTTTTCCACTGCCAGGACCACCGGCAGTGAATATTGCTTTAAAAATTGCAGGGTCGTTTGGACCTTCTTGTACTAATATTTCATCAATTCTCATACAAGTATTTATGCAGGTTTGCGTTCAATTACCTTGTCTGCAAGTCCATAATCAACTGCTTCTTGTGCTGACATAAATGTATCTCTATCCATGTCACGCTCGAAGTCAGCATAAGTTTTACCTTTTGTGTTATGCTTTACATAAAGTTCTGTAAGCATGCCTTTCATTTTGGTAATTTCTTTATATTGTATTTCGATATCACTTTGCTTACCACCAGCACCACCGCTTGGTTGGTGAATCATTGTACGACTATATGGTAATACAAAACGTTTACCGGGCTCACCTGCTTGTGCTAGGAAACTGCCCATACTGCAAGCCTGTCCAATAACAATAGTACTTACTGGCGAATTAATGAACTGCATTGTATCATAAATTGCCATACCAGAAGTAATTACGCCACCTGGACTATTAATATAAAAATTGATGTCTTCTTCTGAATTTTGTGATTCTAGAAATAGTAATTGTGCAACTACAAGGTTGGCACTATGATCGTGTACTTCTCCGTTTAAAATAACGATTCTATCTTTAAGTAGGCGGCTATAAATGTCATAACTTCTTTCGCCACGACCTGTTTGCTCTACTACCATTGGTATTAACATTGCTTACTCCTCATATCTTGCTTGCAAATCAAAAATAATACTGTATCTTGTATCTAAGTATGGATCTGGATTTGGAACCATACGATGATACGTAGGTTTCCATCCGCTTGCTTCTGCATGTTCACCAAACATCCACAGCATCTTGCTACCATCTAATCCAGGTATAAACTGGTAACATTTTGTTAGTGTATTACGGGCTTGAAACTCCATATAATTCTCGCCTAAGTGTAAGCCTGCAAGAGTTTCATCGCAATGTTCACCGCCAAATCTATTTGTATTGTGCGCTCTATGTTCTACACGGTTATCGTCTGTAGCAGTTGGTGTACTGTATTCAATAACCATTAACTTGTGTATAAAACGTTTAATGGGTTGATCACTATATAGTTCATGTGCTTGTTCCAAAATTGGCTTGAAATCATTGTGCATGTTTATAAAGTACAATAACTCACTAAAACCAAAGGCGCCGCCTTTACGCATATGAGCATGAATCTTTTCACCTGTCCAGTCATACAGATAACACTTTTTACGAACTACATAGTCTCCTATAGGGGAATCTTCATGTTCCCAATCATGCGGGCCTACCATATGGTCTTCATCATAGCCAATAACTGGGCCTTCGTGTCTATAACTATAAATTTTGTTAGGTAAATCTTCGTCACGCCAGTTAGTTAATCTAGCGCCTTCGCCTGCAAGATTACAGATATCATTAAACAACTGAGTGTTTAATTTTTCAAACAGTCCTTTTGCTTGAATATATCTGTCTGCGTATTCTGTCATTAGTAGATCAGAATTAAACACAGGCCAAACACCTGTGTTTTGCATTTCTTTTAGTTGTTCTTTAATCAACATCAGTTTTATTTTTAATTTCTCTAAAGAAAGGTCTATCGTCAGGCAAAACGATGTGTTCTTCGCCGCCTATCATCTTAATTTTAATTACGCCAGCGGCTACCATAACTTCTAATGTATTTTCTATCCCTACTCGTACTCCAGAACCTTTTCCCATATACCATCCAACTATAGTGAATACAAGAGCAGTGCCTAGCAGCCAAAGTTCCATCTCATTAAACATAAACATTAATTTTTTCCTCTGTACTGACGTTTCAAAAACCATTTATTTTTTGCAAACCATTCTTCTTGAGAATAATCTACTACCTTTTTATCCCAGGAAAGAACTTCCCGTTTGTGTTCATACCAAGTGTTAGTAATCCATTGCCTGAATTTAGATGTTGTGTCATAATAATTCGGTATTGCCATATCCATGTTTACCTCCTCATACAAGTATTTATTTTCGAATAAAGTTATATATGGTTTCAACATTTTTTCTATGATACTCCTTTAAGAAAGATCGTACTTGTAATTGTTGTTCACGTGTTAGTCTTTCACCACCGAAAAACAGACTAACTTTATTAATTTCTGTTCTATCCTGTTCTAAAAAAAATTTTCTATAATTGATGACTAAAACTGGCAACTGTAATGCTGATAGTCTTTTAATCACTCTTTTAAAAGAACGATAATATCGTTTTCTTATAGGTGGTATATCTATAGCAGTAAGATATTCAACAACAAATTTTTGTGTTTTTTCTAAATCCCTAGTGACATTTATCACATCTTTTTTGTTATAGTTCTTTATTCTACCCAAAACATGGATAAACTTCTCTTCACTTTCGCTATCAATCATAACTATAGGTGTATTAAAATTTTTAACATTTGCTATTACCTCACAGTATCTAACCAATGAAGGCGTATGAACAATAATGCCATCATCATTCGTTCTAGCAAAAATACTTTCTGGATGAACTGGGTGTACTTTTCTTTCATCTTTAGAAAATCTATACTCGTTTCTTTCTGGATCGTATCTCTCAGAAGTTCCAGTAATACCTGGAAATAATATTTCTAAAACGAAACAAAAGGCGTTTCCTCCTGCGCCAGCAGGAAACAAAACTCTCGGATCTGAACTTTCAAACTTATGAAGCCAAATGTCTTCCATTATGCAACCTATGCAACCATATAGGGTTTGTCCCAAGAACCAACATGGATTGACACATAATAAGCACGATCAAAATAATCAGTCTGTGCATCGTCATTGCAGTAATATGTTTTACCACCAGCAAGACCAGGAGCAGTATGTGCAATCTCTGATACCTTGTCTATGATCTTTGCATTATTCTCACCGTAAAAGTGTGTATGGTAATGATTGATTTGCTCATAACCGTTAATATCAACTTCTTTTTCACAGCGTTCATAGCGATCATATACTGTAGCCTTTTCAAACGCAGGGCCTTCTTTAAAAGTAACACGAACGCCACTTGAACCGTCACGTTTTACACCAAACTTGTATGTTTTACCAAACTCTACTTTAAGTGCTTCGCGGATTGCTTTAACGTCTTCTGCGGAAATATAAGCCATGGTATCTAACTCCTGTTAATTTCTAACTATATATATAGTATACGGTAAGATGCCTTACTTGTCAACCTTTTTATTCAGGATTTTTTACAATAAAACTGTCTACAGGATCGCTAACATGACGGACGGCTTTAAAAATGCCCTTGTGACACAAGTAATCTGCTTCAAATACACTACTCCAAGTACCTGGATAAATTGTGTCTGGAGTTTTTAGAGCAAAATTAATGGGTATTTGTTTGCCTGTTGCTGATTCGCTTTTTGGAGTGCGGGTTAAATGTTCCGGGCCTAGCATAATAATACTTCCCGTATCTTTGTTCTTTAAAAGAACGTGAAACCTAATCAATTGACATTGTACCGTTCTGTCAAAATGCCCAGCCCATACAATTTCTTTACTGTTTGTGTATACTGGGTCAATAACTTTAACTTTAATGTTTTCTAGAGGGTTTGCGGTGTGGACAATAGCGAAGGTTGCAAACTGGCAGTAAATACTGGTTGCGGTGACTAACATCATTGCAATTAAAAGTAGAGCATATAAGTTGACTCTAAAAAAGTCCTTCACGTTTTCTTCCCCCGTTAAGAGTATTTATCAATCCCAGTGCATATGGTTGTTTAATTGGTAGTTAAATTCGTCAACAAGGCTTAACATTTCTTGAACACTGATACGAAAACTCCAACTTGCTATATTAATTTGAACAAACTCTGCAGGTACTTGCTCTGGACGTGGTCCGCAATCACTATAATACCAATAAAACTTACCGCCCTTTGTTTCTAATCCCTCTACACCAGTTTTCCAGTTATCGCATATATATTGAAAGTCTTCAATAGTCATCTCACGATGATAATTGCAGTAATCTGTTATACGAAATGATACTTTCACTTCATTTTTATCTTTGAAAACATAAATTTTCACTGGTTTATCCATTAGATAAACATTATTTTCGTCTAGCATATTCGTTTCTCAATTCTGTTAGTGTTTCTATATTATATTCTTGTTTGCTCTGAAACGTTGTAAAGTAATCCTGTATCCAACGTGGACTAGGACTTGCTATTTCAAAACGACTGTATATATCATGTATACGCTCTAGCCTTTGCCAGTGTTCCTGTTCCATAGGTGCGTTACAATTACCCAGCAACTTCCTATACCACGCATCATCTGCTCGTTGTTTTTGTTCAAACGCATCTACAACGCCTTCTATACCTGGAAAATTGTGATTGTCATCACTGTAATTTGCATTAGCATCATCTTCCATTATATCATTAAATTCACGCATTGCCCAATATTCTAAATCGTTGCGCCATGATCCCATGTATGCGCCAATTACTAGAATAGGCAACCCTTGTGTCCAGGAAAATATTTCTTCTACGTTAGTTGCATGTAAGAGTAGGGAAATGTTTTCATATTTGTGTACAAAGTGTAATAGCCCTTCAAAGTTTTCTCTAGAAAGATGCATACTATTGCGGATATTAAAGTTATAGTAAGCCTTATCCTCATCATCTATATTCCAATAGTCGTCGTGAACACGAACTGTGCCAAAATAGCCGTGTTCTCCATCTACTTCTTTTCCGTTTAATTCATATTTTGCCCAGTGCTGATCGTGAGGTTGTTCGCCAAAAAAGTCAGGCGAATTATTAAGCAAATAGGGGATTTCCATTTGACTTAAACAACTAGGACTTATTACTAGATATAACATTTATAGTTGATTGTGCCTTCGTAACATATGTTCTTGAATGTCCAATATTTTTTCTTCTTCTATCATGTCAATTATATCGTTGGTTACTTTTATTTCTTGTTGAATAAAACCCATTTTTGTATGTAATTCTTCTAAACATTTTTGATAGTAAGCGAGCTCACGCTCTTTCCTATCTCTTATTTCATATACTTCAGTTAAGTCTACAATAACATTAGATGGTTTAATTAATTTCAAGACACGTCTCCTTTGTGTAGAGGGTATCCCAGTACTTTGGGCTATTTTCCTAATGTGTTTTTAAGACACGGCCACTAATAGGATACCCTCACAAATATTTATATTTGTTGTACGAATGCTCTCTCTTGAACAAAATGTCCTGGTGACTTCATAGTGCCGTGTTCCATGCCCATTTCTTCTAACATTTCACGAATCTCATCATTGAAGTCAGGACCGCCACAAATCATAATTCTGTCTCTGGTGAGATCAAATCCAGTATCAGATTTTCCGAGGTCCCTGAACAGGTCACCTCCTCGTATCTTTCCAGTAATTCTCCCACTGTATCTGGTTGGACCAGGATCCTCTCTCGTAACAGTTTGGTACACTTGTGCTCCATGGGCTCTGAGTTCATCAGCGAACACGAGCTCATCATTAGTGCGGCAAGTGTGAGTAACAATAACTTCATCATAATATTCATATGCCTCCGTATGGCGGGCAATCGATAAAAACGGTGCCAGTCCTGTACCGGTGCTAATAAGCCAGAGTCTTGGCTTTTCATGATCTAAATTATACATGTTTAAATTTGTTAGTAGCAGAGTACCAATAGGACGGGTACTGACTTCCAATTCATCCCCGACTTTGATGTGTTGTAGACGACTTGTGAGCGGTCCATCCTGGACTTTGATACTCAAAAATTCCAGCCAATCGTCGTCTGGGCTATTGGCTATACTGTAAGCACGGCTGATATCATCATCTCCCATACCAACCATAGTAAATTCTCCAGGTCTAAATGGACGCTTCCATTCTCCTACCTTTGTAGTTTTAAACCAGAATAAATCTTCTGTGAAATGTTTTACATCTAAAACAGTTTCTAAATTTTGCATTATATTTCCTTATAAAATTGTATATTGATACCGCTCTTTAACCAACGGTAGTTTGGTCTGTTTCGCTTAACACAACTTGCATGAATTTGACAAGCATCAAATAGCATTATACTACCTGGAGTATAATCCAACACTGTCTCTATACTTAGTCCTTTTAGATTACCAACGGGTATTTGTGGGAATAAAACATTCTTTTTACGTTCATAATCTCTATTGCTATAATTGCGAGTGCCGTCTATATTAAACAAGTTTGGATAGTCTCTGCTAAGTTCATAGTCAGAGTTTGCTTGCTCACTTATTCCTACCCTATCAAAAGTAATACTATAACCAATATGTCGCTGGTTAAAAAACGCTGTTTGTGCATGAGCATTATCACTGATCACTAAGGGTATTACACAGCTCTTATAGGGTATTAGTGATTGTGTCCAGGGCTCTAAACACTCTTTCTCTGTAAGCAAATCTACATGAGCGTCATGTAATTGAGTTGTAATGTAATAGTTTCCAGTATGATGATCACTAAAGTCACCAATCAATTCATAAAAACGTTCAGTTAAACTTGGTATTTCTTCAAATAATTTATTAACATTACAAACTGGTTGTATGTTATTACTCGTTTGTGTATATTTTACCTTATCTGCTAGTTGAAATTGCAATAGTATTAGATGATCAATTTCATCCTGTGTTAAAAAGTCTTCAACAGAACGTGCAGGTTCAAACGATCCAATAATTTCATCTAAATATTCGTGGCAGTTTTCTATATATGTCATTTTTCTAACTGTGTAAAAACAGAATATCCTAATTTCTTTTCAATACCTTGTGCTTTAAAGTCTGCGGCACAATGCAACCTTGCTGTATCAAATACAATAATATCACCAGGTTTCCAGGTCACAATACTTTCTACACTTAGTCCATGATATCTAATATATGGTTGGTGTGTAAAATTGTCAGCCCATATTTTCTTATCAAAATCTATTCCAGTATAGTATTCTAATACAGAATTGTCAAGTAGGTTATCATTATAATATCTTGGCTTATCCGCTTTTAATTCTGATCCATGTCTGACCTTTATTGGCCCATCAAGATAACACTGATCAAATACTGCAAACTTCGTAGGTTTAGATATTCTAATTGGAATAACCACTGTTTTATATAATCTAGGTTTTTTATTTACACTATCATCATTGTGTATAATATGAGGCTGTGTAACTTCAAAAAAGTTAGTAGCAAATAATCCGTGATCACCTATTTTATCTGTTATAATACTATCTAACTCCAACCACCAAGTATCGTGTTTGTGTTTATATATTCCCGAATAGGGCATATACTCAACACTAACTGGTCCAGTGGTTTTATAGATTTTTTCACTAGATTCGTAAAATGATATTAGTTTATTAAGCAGATCATCGCTAATTACATTTTCGTAAACACGGGTAGGTTCTAAACGACTTAGGATTTCCTGCTTTTCTTGTGGATTCCTAAACATAATTATATTTATACTTAATAAATACTGACATGGATAAATTTTTAGGAAATGGTAGCAGTTTAAAATATCAAGATACTGTATGCATCGGTTGGCTTGCAAATAAAAGAATCAAATCAAATTTATCAAAAACTATTATACACAATTTAACTGAATTTTTTTGTGGATATGCTGTCGCACAAGGTTTCAATAATCAAATATATGGAGATACAGTAGAAGAATTATGTGAAAAAGTAAATGATTCTTTTTCACATCTATTGGTAATTAAAATAGGAATGGTAGATTTACGAATCTTAGAAAATTTTAAATCATGGTTTTACGATACATCTCCAACAGAAAATATTATCGGACATATATTAGATAAAGGTGATGAATACTACGAACTTCATCCACAATTTTTATTAATAAAAATGAAATGGTGGAATAGTATAAAAGACAAAACTGTAGGTAACTTTGATACTAAATGTGGTGAATGGCAATGTACTAAACCATTACGAAGTGAAGAAAATTTTCATGATAATTATACTCCGTTATGGGTTAAACCTGGATCAAAACAAAATACATATATAAACAAAAGATATGGATGGAACATTATAAAGCAAGCATTAGAAGATCCAAACGGTGTGGGTATATGGCAAGAAGATATTAGAGAGCAATATGAGTATAGTTATCCTGAAACAGGAGACTGGTATGAAAAATTTTCAAAATTACTCGGAAATTTAAGTTTAACAAAAAATATATATTACTGTAGTAATACAGAAGAAATATCTGGATCAACATTATATAGCAAAAACGATACAATACCGAGTGACTCAATCGGAGAGACCTGGTATTTTGTAACAACTGCTGGAGGATTGGCAGCTCCATTTACTGTCTATAATACACTAGGATGGAAGGCAAAACATGTAAATGTAAAAGTTTTAATATGCGATATCAGTCTCGTTAGCATCAATGCAGTCAATAGTGTTTATAATGATTGGGACTGTGATGAAAGTTGGGAAGATTTTATACTTGATTGGGGTAGAAAAAATTTAGGTGATCTTTATCGCGAATACTTTTTAGGATTACATAACCTAAAAGATTTTAGTAATTGGATTTCTGAACAAAAAGATTTTCTTCAATGGTACAAAGAAATATATAAAAATAAAAAATGTGTTGTTGTTAAATCTCACGAACTTGATTTGTTTAATGTGCCGGAAGTTAAGAAATTATTTGATAGGAAAATATTCAATCAAAAAAACAGAAGTATTAGAGTTGTTATTAATACAAGTAATGTGTACAACTATAAAGGAACAAGTTATCTTTTATCATATAGTCAAAGAAAAGAATTTAAAGATAATTTGATTAACTATATAAATACCAGACAAATAGAATACAATAATTCCATGATCACTACAACAAATAGACTAACTCAAGGTAGTGATCTAACATCAGATTTATTAAAAATATTTCCATGGAGTAACAATGGAGCCAGTTGAATTTATCAATCAATGTAAAAAATATGAACATTATCAATTTGCTAACTTTAAAGGTGAGCAATCTTCATTTGTTTCACCACTTCAGTTCTGGAAATGGATACGAGATGAAAGTAATGTTCCTAGTTTAAAATTAAATATCAATTTTCCATATAAAGAAGTACTGCAAGAAGTAAAAGCAATAGAGCACCGGTTTGTTAAACATCGGGGTGAACAGCACCCTGGGTGGGAAAGTATGTGTATTCATGGTGTAAACACAGAACAAACAGATGACTGGCGGAGCAATGCATATGCAGATAAGAATTATACTGAAAAACCTGTACATACATGGACAGATATTGCTGATCAATGTCCTACTATGAAAAAATGGTTACAAGAAACATTTCCAATGAATGAATATGATCGTGTTCGTTTTATGATGTTAAGACCTGGTGGCTACATACAACCACATCAAGATTATGATAATAGAAGTCTAAATGCAATTAATGTTGCTCTTAATAATCCAGAAGGATGTGTATTTGCTATGGAAGAAGCAGGATGTATTCCTTGGAAAGACGGTGACGTAAGATTAATTGATATAGGTAGAAAGCACTGTGTATATAATGAATCCAATGAAGATCGTATACATATTATTATACATGGAAATCAAAACAAAGAATTTAATACCCTTGCTATTGAGAGTTATTTAAATATTTAGAAAATTCTTGTTCATACCAATCACGTTTCTTCCTATAGATATTAGTATAATCCAATAAATTTTTCCTCAAACTCTGCGTCCAATTAATATCTAAATAATCTAATATTTCATCTGCACTATTCCACCAATGAGGATCGTTAACTACAATTCCATCGTTATGTAATAATGTTTGATCCATTGCACTGTAATCGTTATGCAATTTGTCATTAAACAACCGCTCTAAATTATTAGCATCTTCCATACAAACACTAGCAGTATCACCATTATCTTTTATAGCATGATATAGGTCCCAATGCATAAAATTTAACTGCCACATATATTTTAGTTTTCCATCATGCCAATCTTTAACACATTGTGAATGATAACGCTTGTACCATATTTCTTTCCAAACACCTATATCTTCTCCATCCACAAATACATGATCTTTCCACCATACTTCAGTGTCGTCATCTACTTTTTTAAGACTTAATTTCTTAAATGCATGACTAATAATATAATGGAAGCAATCTTCCTCCGGTGTTTCATTACATAATATTAGTTTGTCTGCTATAATATTTTGTGTGGGCTCACACATTGCACCGAAATAGTTACTCCAAACAAGTTTATCATACCACTCACCAAATTTTCTCCAGGGCTCTAAAAAGTCTCCTGGTACATTTTCCATGAGTCGCATTGTTTCATCATGCTCATCATAGGTGCGAATATCCTCTACTAGTGTACCTAATAAAGGATGTTCAAATTCTGCTTGTATTTTACCGGATCGCCAAGGAGCGTTATAAATCTGTGGACCTATATTATTTTCTTCACATAACCACCAGGCTATGCTATCTTGAGTTCCGTTTTTATCACCGTATATTGCTATTAACATATTATCATTTAAATTGGTATCCCGTACCGGACTCGAACCGGTGTTGCCGCCGTGAAAGGGCGATGTCCTAGGCCACTAGACGAACGGGACATAGTGGTGGAGCCAACAGGGATCGAACCTGCGACCTTCTGAATGCAAATCAGACGCTCTCCCAACTGAGCTATGGCCCCTTATTATGGCTCCCCGAGCAAGACTCGAACTTGCGACATACGGATTAACAGTCCGCCGTTCTACCAACTGAACTATCAGGGAACAGATTGGAGCGGGTGATGAGATTCGAACTCACGACAACTTCGTTGGCAACGAAGAGCTCTACCACTGAGCTACACCCGCATTGTGTAATAATTATATACACACTTTATTTATCTGTCAAGAGATATTTTAAGTAAGGATACTGATCTATGAATTTTACAGGGCGATGACTATCCCAATATTTAATAATAGAATTTAAATGTGCTATTTGTACAGGGGC
>Ga0255758_10002460_pt1 | contig 17189 bp, 15 predicted proteins | sample 011ome_24_FD_179958 | JGI IMG/M metagenome (GOLD analysis project Ga0255758, IMG submission 179958) | Coastal salt marsh microbial communities from the Groves Creek Marsh, Skidaway Island, Georgia - 011513CT metaG (version 2) | ecosystem: Environmental > Aquatic > Marine > Intertidal zone >...
ACAGCCAATAAAAAACTGATTATCCCGAGCGACACCAACGCCACTTTGACATCCAAACTCATGAACTGCGCCATAACATCACAAAAATAGTTGCTACTGTTAGGGGCGATTCAAGGTATTTGTAATCGGAGCAATTCACTTTATAAGTGCAGCTCGACGAAGGTGGATCACTACCTGACAGGTAGACTTGTCCTTATGCTTCTTGGTCGTCGGTCACGTATGCTTTTCGCAATGCGCTTTGAAGTTTCCTCGCGTACTCCTCTTTTAACCAGTTTTTGTAGTTCTCCGTCGTTTTCGCGATGCACTTGGAATACAACCGAATGCGGTAGGTGATGTCGCCTTCGAGCTCCTTCGCCAAATCAAATGCGTCCCACAAATCATCGCATACGTAGCGGATGATTTCAACATGGTGATTGATGCTGCGTTCGATTGCTTCTTTTGGGCGTCCGCCTTCCCGGGTGACTTGCACGTAAGCCTCAGCCATGTTAAAATCCGGATCTGGACCTCCCTGAAGCTTTTCCATCAATTCATCCGAATATTCAAAGACAAATTCATCCTCAATTTCTTCATCGGTATACAAGCCTTCGATGAATGAATTTGGAGATTTGAAGATTTCAGTCCAATTGATGTGGGCTTCCCACAATCCAAACCGCCGCGCGTTATTCCCCAAGTCGATGACATTGAATTCACGCTTGTTGGGTAAAATTCTTGAACCACGACCAATCATTTGGTGGTAGAGCGTCAGTGACTTCGTCGCTCGATTCAGAATAATCGTTTGCACGGAAGGTGAGTCGAATCCAGTCGTCAAAATTGATACGGAGCTCAAGATGGCATCCGGTTTCTTTTCGAACCATTCAAGGATGTCCTGCCGTTCTTTTTCGCTGTGCGTGTTGTCAAGGTGCATGCACTCATATCCCTCTTCAATGAACATGGCCTGCACCTGCTTCGAGGTGTTGATGCCGTTGTTGAATATGAGCGTTTTCGTTCCTTTGGCCTTTTCCTCGTAAGCGTACAGGAGTTTTTCCTGCATGAGGTAATTTCCATACAACCGCTCGGAACTGGAGACCGTATAGTCACCATTGATTCCAATCTTCAATGACCGCAAGTTCACGTCATAGCTATACGTCATAGCCTTCGCGAGAAATTGCTGCTCGACCAACGCCGATATGGATTCACCAACGAGCAATTCGTTGTAATTGTCTTTGAGCGGGAGCTTGATGTTGGAGCTTAGCGGAGTTGCCGTAACGCCCAGAATGATTTGGTTCGAGAAATGCCCGAAGAGTTTTCGAAAGCTGTTGTAGTGGGCCTCGTCAATGACAACCAACCCCAAGTTTTCAAATTCGATCCGTTCGTCATTGAGTCGGTTATTGAGCGTCTCGACCATGGCGACAAAACACCAATGGTCATCGTCCTCATCCAACTCTTTGACCTTGCTGTTGATGATCTTGTTGGGGATGCCAATTTCAGTAAGCATTCGACTCGTCTGACCGCAAAGTTCGATTCGGTGAGTCAGGATCAATACGCGTTTTCCCGTCTTCAGGATGTATCGTTTCGCCAGTTCGGAAAAGATGACGGTTTTCCCACCTCCAGTGGGCAATTGGAACAATAAGTTGTATCGGTCGGGGAATTTTTCCATCCGAGCCATCAGGGTGTTGATGGCCGCTTCTTGGTATCCGTAGAGCGTTTTCCCTTGGGAGGACTCGAGGTGTTTCTTAAAATCCGCGTCAGTCAAAGACAAGGTGATTCAACTTTTATCCAGACGCTTGGCGTCCGTTGGTGCAAATACGAAAGGGCAAAAGTACCCTTTCCTTTCCTTCCTTGAAAGGTTTTGGTCCAATAGGTTTTCCACGAGGCGGCGTGAAACATTGGAAAAAGGGCCTCCCGACCCGAATATTGCCCCATGTTTCAGCAACTACCTAAGGCTTGGCAAAAGGAATTGAAGAGCGCTTCGCTGAATTGGAATCAATTGGATGCTTCTCTTCAAGCGGAGCGAAGAGTTTATCGCTGTTTTCCTCCGCGAGGGATGGAATTCGCTGCTCTGCGATTGGTTGCACCTGAGGATGTGAAAGTGATTATATGTGGCCAAGACCCTTATCACGGAGTAGGGCAGGCTCACGGTCTCGCCTTTTCGGTGGCTCCGGGGATTGCTCATCCACCGTCGCTCAGGAACATCCTGCGGGAATTGACCGATGATCTCCAAGAACCATGGCCGCTCCAATGGGATTTTGACGCCGATGGTGTGCTGGCGAATTGGGCAAGAGAAGGGGTGTTGCTTTTGAATGATGTGTTGACCGTTCGCATGAATGAGCCGGGATCACACCAAGGAATGGGATGGCAGAAAATGACAGGTTCAGTGTTGGATGCATTGGCCGCCCGGAATCAGCCATTGGCTGTTTTGTTATGGGGTCGCCACGCACAGCAACACACCGACCGGTTCAAGCACTCCACTCAGCGGGTGTTTTCTGCACCTCATCCCAGCCCGTTGTCCGCGCATCGCGGTTTTTTCGGTTCGAAACCCTTTTCCAAGGCAAACGATTGGTTGGTTGAGCAAGGTGTGCGTCCCGTGAATTGGGTGTGAAATCAATTCGACTCGGTTAGTCAAACTTGCGCCAGTCGTGCCATGCGATCATCACCTCCGAAAAGGAGAGCGGAAGGGGCTTGGATTGAGACGGCCAACGCATTGATGGATCGAGTGCTTCCACCTTCTTTGTAGGAAATTCGCCGGAGCGGTTCAAGCGATTTCGCATCCCAAGCTTTGACGGTTTTGTCCCTGCCCGCAGTCCATACCACACCACCCGATTGGACCATGCGATAAATGGCGCCTTCGTGCGCTGGAAAAGCCAAGATGGGATTGCCTGTTGGACCCCAAACGCGAATGTGACCATCCCGACCTGCTGATAGCCAAACCCGTTTTTCCTGATGCCAAATGGCCGCATAGCAACCACCTTCGTGCCCTTCGATTCGCGATTCCCTGGTGACGTCGCGCAAGGTTTCCCAGGATTCGAAAGTCCATGCCTTACCGGAAGATGTGCCCACAAACCAGCCTCGCGGAGAAGGGACGATGCAACGAATTTTTTGCGCTCCAGAAACGTGCCATTCGCCCAGGATGACGCCATCCTTTTGCCAAACCAAACGCTCATCTCCTCCACCCGTAATGATGCTGTTGGCCTTTCCCATAGCCACCGAGAACAATCCGTTGCTATGGGTCTCGAACCGACGCGCTTGAGTCGGAGCGTCTTGATCCCAGCTGAAAAGTTCACCGGATTCCGTACCTGCATAACGACGCGAACCGGAGGTAGCGATGCAGAAGAAAGCGCGATCGTGGTGCAGAATCGCGCGCCCCTCTGCAGATCCATCGGCATTCCATTCGGCAACGATTCCGTCCCCGCCTGCGGTAAGCCAAGTCTGTGTCTCAGGGTCCCAGCACGCATCGTACAAGGCACCTTGATGCCCGGAAAGATGGACGATGTTTTCGTTGGTTCCCATGGATTGCCGAATTTAGCGACTTGAAAACCAATTTCGCATGCAATATGTATTTCTGGCCATGGCCATCCTAACAGTCGTGGCATTCATTCAGTACCGTCGTCAAAATAAGCGCTGAGACTAACGGCATTCATAAGATGAGCAAACCTTCGATCCCTAAAGGAACCCGTGATTTTGGTCCCCGCGTAATGGCGCGCCGCAACTGGATGTTCAGTGTTATGCGTTCAGCCTTCGAGCGTTACGGTTTCCTGCCGATTGAGACTCCGGCCATGGAAAGTTTGCAAACGCTTACTGGGAAATACGGTGAGGAGGGTGATCAATTGATTTTTAAAATCCTCAACAACGGCGACTTTTTGAGCAAAGCTGACGCTCAAGCCATGGAAAGTCGCGATTCAAGCGGATTGGTTTCAAGTATCTCGAAAAAGGCGCTTCGTTATGATTTGACCGTTCCTTTTGCCCGTTTTGTTGTGATGTCCCGGAATGACCTGACTTTCCCGTTTCGCCGCTATCAAATGCAAACGGTTTGGCGCGGCGACCGTCCCGGAAAGGGACGCTACCAGGAATTCACTCAATGCGATGCCGATATCATCGGATCGGAGAGCATGTTGTGCGAATTGGATTTGGTTACGCTGTTTCATGAGGTGTTAACTGAATTGGGCGTTCCGGGATTTCAAATCGTGCTGAACGACCGGCGCCTTCTCAACGGATTGGCGAGGGCCTGGAAAATTGAAGATGCTTTCCAAGACTTCACAGTAGCCTTGGATAAATGGGATAAGATTGGCAACGACGGCGTACGCAAGGAATTGAGCGATCGCGGTTTCAAAGCTGATGCCATCGAATCGGTCATGGCCTTATTTGGCTTGTTGGACAATAAAGACAGTCTCACTCGCCTGAACGCCATGCGTCAGTTGTTTGATTCAGCGGATGTTGAGGCTCATGCAGCGTATGAAGAAACTGCAGAACTCATGAAACTTGCAGAGGGTGCGGGGGTTTCAAGCGATCTGATGGTATTTGATCCCACGTTGGCGCGCGGATTGAACTATTACACCGGTGCAATTTTTGAGGTGCGAGTGCCTGATGCGCCCATTGGAAGCATTTGCGGCGGTGGACGGTATGCGGATTTAACCGGAATTTTCGGCTGGGAAGGCATGAGCGGAGTGGGCATCAGTTTCGGTGCGGACCGCATCTACGATGTCTTGGAACATTACGAAGCCTTTCCTGCTGAGGCTGAGACACGCGCCCAAGTATTGATTGTTCAAATGGACGAGGAGGGGAGGCAGAAGGCTGTCCAAGCGGTGTTCGCATTGCGAAAGGCGGGCATCCGAGCGGTATTGTTTCCGGATGTTTCGAAGCTCAAGAAGCAAATGAAATACGCTGCAGACACATCTGTGGATTTCGTGATTTTGGCGGGGGAGGAGGAACGCGCTGCTGGAGAATGGACCGTACGGAATATGCAAACAGGCGCACAGACGCGCGTCAAAGAGCATGACCTTGTGGATGCCCTGCAAGCATCGATCAACCCGCAGCGATAAGCACCGACGATGGGATGCTTTGCTTCATCCCGTGGGCGCAGCCAAGGATTCGGAATGATTTGCGAACGTACTTTTTGGCCGGTTCTTCAGGCAGGTACATGGATTGAGGAGGAGAGAATGAAACCACCAATTGGTTGCCCTCCAGGTCAAACGAAACGATGGAATTTCCCACCGGCTCCAAACTTCTTTCGGCTAAGCTGAAATAAGGCCACAATGCTTCTTGAACCCAGGTGCTGATTTGCAAAGGTTGGGTATATCGAGATCGGGTGGAATCATCCAACATCCCATCGTCGATATCGCAACAAAATCGTGCACCCGTTAATTTTTCCATCAAGGTCAACTGCGTTTGCACATGTTCAATACTATCTGTCAAAGGCAGAAATGGTGTGTGGCCTTCATAGAGAATCTGACGCAGATGGCGGGCAAAAGACGTGATGATTTGTTCCGCTTGTTCATGATCACCAACCAAAAGATGATTCTCAATGGTCATCAAGATCAATTCGAATCGCTCGCTGAATAGCGATATGGCATGATGGGATGTTGCGGTTTTGTTGAGGACGCCATCGAGCTGCTCCTTTTCGCGCAATTTGTCCAATTGCTGCCGCAATTGTGTCAAGCGGTATTGGACCGCCTTTGGTGATTCTGCGTGCAGATTTGGAGTCATATTCCATTCCTTCCATGAAATGAGGATGATCCCTGAATTGGCTAGTGCCCAGGTCACGAGGCTCCATGAAAAATTGGAAAAGGTGACCGCAACAACAGCGAGACAGGATAAACCGATTGTTAAATCTGATTTTGAAATACTTGCTTTTCTTCCGACCAAGGAGTTGCTCGATGTGGAGCCAATCGCTCGTTTACCAGCAAATTGCCATGAGCTCAAAATGCCCAATAGCGCAGTCGTCAAAATCATGATGATGGCATTCGTCATGGCCCGGTATTTTTTTGCCTACGGGCGTGCCAAAGATGCGCAGCATTCAGTGGTGACAAAGTGCCTTCCGTTACTTGATTAACCAATGCATTCCAAGTTTCTGTCGCTTGTGCGGAGCTGCGGTCTTTCAATAGCGATAGCCTTCGAATCTGATTTTCGAATTGTCTCATGCGCTGTTCGGAACGCTGACGATTTAGCCATCCGTTGGCTTGCCACATTTCGACCAATTCTTGGATGTCGTTCATCACTGAGTTGATGCCGTCATTGTTCAAAGCACTAACCGTTTGGACGTGCACATCGTGGCCACCCATATTCGGAGGAAACAAATGAAGTGCCTTTCGGTACTGCATGGCAGTTTCCTGTGCCAACGGTTCGCGGCCGCTGTCGCATTTATTGACCAGTAGCAGGTCAGCCATTTCCATGATTCCTCGCTTGATTCCTTGAAGCTCGTCTCCGCCTCCAGGGAGCATCAGCAGTATGAACACATCGGTGAGGTCTCGCACGGCCGTCTCGGATTGTCCCACGCCAACGGTTTCAACGATGATGCGATCGAATCCTGCTGCCTCGCAGAGTTCAATGGCCTCAAATGTTCCGCGCGTGACGCCACCCAAGGTGTCGGCTGTGGGGCTCGGACGAACGAATGCATTCGGTGCGCGTGAAAGCGTTTCCATTCGGGTTTTATCACCCAAAATGCTGCCTCCGGAACGACCGCTGGAGGGATCAATGGCAAGGACCGCGAGTCGATGATTTTCGTGGATAATTGCGTTACCGAGCTGCTCAATGAACGTGCTTTTGCCCACTCCGGGAACGCCCGTGATTCCAATGCGCTGGCTTTCTTTTTTGGGAAATTTTTCACGAAGGGCCAATAAAACCTGATCAAGAAATTGGAGGTCTTCGATTTTTTGGCTTTCCGCTAATGTGATGGCTTGGCTGAGTGCATCCCGTTCACCGTGATGAATCCGTTCGGCCCAATGCTCGGCAGAAACATCTGCAGACTGAGCAGTTCGGATGCGGATCAAAGCGTCCAAGCGCGCCCGGTCACCCGGAGTGATTTGACTTTTTTTGTTGGAATCGGGAGATGCCATGTGTCGAAGTTAATCCTCAGTCGGGGCTATCTTGCACGTGTGAGTCCGACTTTTTTACGAACGCAGTGTGTGATTTTTTACCTGTTGATTTGCTGCGGCGTCACGGGTCTGGCGCAGGCTCAAGGCGCTCGCTGCGATTCATTGATGTTTTTGACGGGCAAGGTAGTGGATGAGTCGGGCCACCTGGTTCCCGCGGCGATGGTGGTCAATCGAGGTCAGCTGGGGGGAGGACAATTTGTGGATCACCGGGGAGAGTTTTTATTGGCGGTGTGTCCTGGGGATACCATAGCCTTTGGAGCCATCGGGTTTCATACGCTCGAGCGCATCGCACCACAACGCGGGTTGCAGTATGAATGGGAAATTCGGTTGAGGCGTTTGCAAGTGGAAGTGGGGATCGCCGAGGTGGTCGCTCCGAGGGAACTGCGCGAGATATTGCGAGATATCGAATCGTTGGGATACGACGAGGAGGATTTTCGATTGACGGACGTTGACGCCTTGAGCAGTCCAATAACGTTCTTATATCAAATGCTCAGTCGAGAGGAGCGAAGCAAACGGTTGGTTGCTCAATTGGAAAATCGAGATCGCCGCCACGAATTGTTGCGGGAGTTGTTCGTGAAGTACGTGAATTACGAAATCATTCAACTTGAACCGAGCGATTTTGATGCGTTCATTGCGTTCAGTGATCCAGGAGATGACTTGCTCCAACAGTGGACCCAATATGAATTCATTCGATACATTCAACAGCGCTTTGAACTCTTTCGGGCATTGCCATCACGCTTAGATGATTCGGATTATCAGTACCATTTGGATGATTGAAGACTCGCGTTTTCACGACATCAGGGCGCTGTCGAGGTAATGGACGAAGAATTGAAAACACCAACCCATGGCGCAAAACGCAACACCGATTACGTGCCACGGGCGATGGCGTGGGTTGATTTCGTCGTAACGGATCACCATGTCCACAAAAAGCACCAACGTCCCAACAAATTGTGCGAGGAGCCAGCCGCCACGGTATGCTTCAAATATGCCGGCCAACGACAGGTCCAAATACACCTCAGTCAAGAATACAAGTTGCAGTGAAACCATGCTTCCGAATAGGACAGCTAAGGGCAATGATCGGTTGTTTGTGCTCATGATTGAAAAAGATATACTAAGTTTACGGCCCTTGCGTTTTGAAACCACCGAATGATCCGATGATGCTCTCGAATAAAACCAACCGTGCAAAAGTAAATCCTTCAGAAATGAATACGACAGCTATCGACCATGCACGCCTGCAACAAATGATCATCGTTGTCTTAGGCATGCTCACGGTTGCAGTTTTCGCAACCTCGTGTACCACGCAAAAATCCTGCAGTGCCTACCAGCAAGTGGAGGCATTGGATTGAGGGTTGGTCAAAATTGAAAATAGATAAACGGCTGCATACCCGAACTTAACCCGGCATAAGCAGTCAAAATTACGCAACACGTAATGCCTAATTGCGTATGCATCGGGGCATTCGCGAACGCGTTTCGATACCGCTCCTTCCAAGATTCCGGCAGCATGTGGATTCCCATGCCGGCCAACATGAGCACGAGGATTTCACGGTATCCCATGATCAGCTCCGTGATGGGACTGCCTGAAAATCCATACATCAATCGTTCAATCATTTCGTTGGCGGTAAACCATTCCGACCAAATGTTGTGAGGGGTATCCAAATCTTCCCAGTCTACATGACTGCCTGACCGAAACCAAATGCGTGTTGCGGCGATGAAATGAAAGGTGAGGAAGATGCCTACGAGCCGCTTCCATTTCGCATCATCACCTTCCCATGGGCTAATTCGCCGCCATCCTTTATAAACGACCAAGCCCAATCCGTTCAGACCGCCCCAAAGCAGAAAGTTCCAACTAGCGCCGTGCCAAAGACCACCGAGTAACATGGTCATCATGAGGTTGATATTCGTGCTGATCCTGCGTCTTGCGGCTGGAAAAGCTGATGCGATCGCACCCACAAGCAGCAAGCCGCCTCCGAAAATCAACCGATACCCGTGATTCGGCAACAGGAGCAGGACAAACAGTGAGAGAAACATAGCACTGACCAGCGTAAATCGCGAAGCACCGCGGTTACCTCCCATGGGAATGTATAAATAGTCCTTTAGCCAACTTGACAGGCTGATGTGCCAACGCTTCCAAAACTCGCCCACATTGCGGGCTTTATAGGGGGAACGAAAATTCGTGGGCAAGCTGAATCCCATGATCAAGGCAATCCCAATTGCCATGTCGGTGTACCCGCTGAAATCTGCATAGACTTGGAGGCTGTAAGCGTACAACGCGAGTAAGTTTTCAAAACCACTGTAGCTGCTGGGCTGACTGAATACGCGGTCAACCAGGTTTACAGCCAGATAATCCGCAAGCCAAACCTTCTTCAAAAGTCCATTGAGAATCCAAAATAGCCCCATGCCGAATTGGAATTTTGTCAAGCTATAAGGCCTATGCAGTTGGGGGATGAATTCCTTCGCCCGGACAATGGGGCCAGCAACGAGTTGAGGAAAGAAACTGACGAAAAAACCAAAGTCCAAAACACTTTTCACCGCTTCAACGTCTTTGCGATAGACATCGATTGCATAGGACATGGTTTGAAACGTATAGAATGAAATGCCGACCGGCAGCAAGATTTGGTCGACGCGGAAACTCGTGCCTAGGTGTGCATTCGCCCATTGTCCCAGTTGAGCATGAGGCTGTGACCAATGCGAACCGAGCCAGGGTTGGATGGAGTCTGCAATGAAATATGCATACTTGAAGAACAGCAACAAGGATAAATTGGCCGTGATGCTCAATGCGAGCCAACTCCGACGCTGGATGCCGGAAGAGCCAGCAATGCGATGGCCTAGCCACCAATCCGACACGGTCGAGAATGCCAAAATCAACACGAACCATCCGCTGGTTTTCCAATAAAAGATGAGGCTCACGAAAAACAGAAACGCATTGCGCCTTTGGATTCGCTTCTCCAGCCCTGTCATTCCGATCATTACGAAGACGAAAAACAACCAAAAGCTCACATGGAGAAATGTGAACGGTTCGCTAGATATTAAATGGAGGGCATCGGATATCATGGCCTGCGAGCTTGAAATTCGGATTGCCAAGCTTTAAAAAGGATTGAACTCAGAGCCATGTAGCCGGATTCGGTGAAGTGAATTCCATCCGATTTTAACCATCCATTGGATTGACAGGCTGCCCAAGCTGTTGAACCGCCTAAGGCTTCGGTGAAGCTAAAAAAGCCACATCCTTCACGTTTGGCAAGGTCCCGGAGGATGGTGTCGATGGCCCTTGAATTGCCGAGCGCGCGCTCAGGCTCGACCTGAATCGGTGTGTTTCCCAACAATACAATGGCCAAATCCCCCAAGGAATCCAGCAGGGAGTGGTAGGAATCCTGAAATTCCGCCGGATCAAAGTTCGATCCCCGCATGGCGTCGTTGAGGCCAATCCCAATGAGGACCAGGTCGGGCTTCAAATCATCCACAAGCGCACTCCAACCCATTTCCCCTGCTGCATGGCGGATGCGGAGTCCATTGTGTCCCCAATCGTGAACGACAAAGTTCGCGTTGCTTGATTTCAAAGAGCTCGAAGCGCCTCCATACCACAAGGGCTCGGATTGGCGCATTTCGGAGGCGGAAGACGCAAAGGAAACCGCCAATGTGTCTGCAGGGGAGGCAAAATGCAACCGCCATCCTCTTTTTTCGGGTAACGGTTCACAAGATGTGAGGGGTTCACTGCCTTCCCAATTCCACTCTTCGAGCGTTGCGTTGGTCCAAAGGGTCAACTGAGAAGTCAGGTGATGAGACGAATCGGGAGCATAGGAAACATGCTGAAACCAAGCGGATCCTTGGGGTTGAACTACTATGCCTGTCCCACAAGATGCGTTGGGCTGCTCAGCCAGGTAAGCTAATTCGGTGCATCGAATTCCTTTCCAATCGCCCGCGAATTCAGTCCGAAAATGGGTGGGCGTGTTGGTGTGGGCCATGCGGTACGGCAACATCAGGCCTCGAGCTGTTCGCGCATGTGGAATCCAATCCGCTATGGCTTGACGAAGACCGTGCCCCAGCCAACCTGCTTGTACATGCGACCCTCCAATGTACAGAATGGATAGTTCGGCGCTTTGTCCTTGCTCAATGGAATCCATGGTGTTCCAAAGATGTGCAAAGGATTCGTTCGTTGGAACGATCATGGATTGGGCGATTATGGAGCATCTGGAAATCGCCAAAAAACAGAGCGATGAGCAAAAACGGCGGCGGGTATTATCGGTCATGAACCAACGATTGTTCGGCTTGGTCATTCTGCCACAAGGCCCATTCCGCTTGGATGGATTTCCGAAACAATTCGGCCATTTCACGTGCGCCCTTTGGGGTGAAATGAATGTGGTCGGAACTGGCCAGAGGGGGCTCTGATTGAACCCAAGCTGCCATGCTGCCTGCTCCACCCATCACTTCAAATACATCCCAATACAATGCGTCATGTTCGATGGCCACTCTTCGGAGTGCGTCCCGAACCAGCGGCAGCTGAGGATACGTTTCCATGCGCGTATCCACCTTTCTTGCCATATCCGAAGGCCCAATCACGATGATGGGCGTATCGGGTTTGATGGACTGAAACAAGCGGATTTGAGAGGCGAACCAATTTCCATACCGATCCGCCGCGGCTTTGTCCTGTAGGTACGGAACAGCGTTTCCCCCGTATTGAAGGATGATCATACCGGTTCGAAATGCATTCATTTGCCGTTGGAATTGGGACCGGTCCACGGAGCGAAATACCGTCCCCGAACTTCCGCGCATGGCAATGTTGTGAACCACGATGCCTGATTGGCTCCACATCCCGATGCCATTCATTTCAGGCACGGCTCCTGAAAAATACAGGTCCAATGACTCGAATGGAATGGAGTCGAGTTCTGGCAACGCAACAACGGCATGGAGGCATGAACTGTCCGACACCAATTCCATGCTGAATTCATCCGCATCATTCAAGCGGTAATGGAGACGAGCTCCCTTTGGTACCGCTCCCATCAGGAGATGAAGTTCATTAAACTGTCGGTTTCTTCGGTATCCTTTTGGATGAGGGGTCAATCTAATTCGCGCCGTAGAATCAACTGAGTCATCGGGGTTGTGACGAGCGAATGCGGCCAATATTCCATACCGACTGTGCTCAATGAGCGAGTCTTTTTTTCCGTACAATGCGTGTCGATGCCATCCGTTGCTCCATTGTTGACGCATAGCCAACGAAGGGATGGACAGGGCAGGGGACAGCAGGCCAGGGCCACCTCCGCCCCAAGTATCTTGCCATGCATCCCTCAACACACCGGTCATTCGATCTCCTTCGATTTGAGAATCGCCAAAGTGAAAAATGTGAATAGCGGGTGTTCTTTCTGGTGCATCGAGTAAGGCAAAGAAGTGACCCAAATCCGCAAAGGCAGCTGTATTTCCATGCAGTTGCAGGTTGCTGTGCAGAAATTGGTCTATGGCTTCTCGGTCGTAGCTCACCTCGCCCACCGTTGGAGTGATGGGTTGAGAAGCCGCAGGACTCGCGATCTGGACAACACGATGGGGTGGATTAGACGATGCGGTATCCTCCACTTCCTTCATCGAATCTGCCGCGACGGGTTGCATTTTGTAATCCTCAAGAATAGCCCCGGCCTTTTCGGGAGACATCTCGGATTCAGCTGAATGGATTGACGCCCAATGTGGGACCATGGATTCCAGCGGATCAGGTAACTGCGGCCGGGAAAGTAATAGGGTGAAAATCAAACCAAGTGCCCCCATAAAAACCAACGTGCGTTGGATGGGATGCGGCGAGGTCTTCATTTGATGAGGGGTATGCACAGGACTTGTCCGATGCGAATATAATCTGCGATTTCGTTGACTTCTGCGATCCAATCTGGAGTTGTTCCCGGGTACCTTTTTGAAATGTTCCACAGGGTATCTCCTTCTTTCACTTCGTGTAATTCACATGTGAACCGTGCGTTGTAGCCGTCAGGTGCTTCAGTGGCAGGAACTTCCTGTGGCGATTGAACCATCACTGAATGAGGAGCCGATTTTGAGAATGACGGAAGCCGTGCATCGTAGCGCTCCAGTACTTCGCAATGCAACCGTTCGCCTACCCACCAAGGAACCAATTGCCTCAGCATTTCAGGGGAACAATCCGGATGATCTAATAACCAAGAAGAACGCGTTAACTCACTATCACAAGAAATTGGGGACCATGCGCTCATGGTCTGAGCCCATACGATGGATTGATCAGGCAAATCCAAATTGACCATGAGTCTACTGATCACTTTGTACAAAGCCAACCACGCATCCAGATCGGTATCAAACCCGGGAGCACCAGTCCAGCGGGTCGCAAATGCCATGCCCTTGAGGTAGCCCACAAGAACACGCCCCGGATCATTTGGGAATCTTCGCTGGAGTTTTTGCAACCTTTGAATTGCAGCAGCTGTGGCAGATTCCGGAATGAAGCGCTCATCAATTTCTCCATTGACCACAAGACCCGCTTCGATTGCGTCTGCTTGTGAGAGCAACCACATGCCCTTCTTTTTTGCATCGGGTTGAGCAGCGTGGTCCAACTGACTTAACATGGCGGGCAGCCACTGAAACGAGGTGGGTAAATCCGTTTCGGCGAACTCAATTTCAATGGCTGTATTGTACAGGCCCCAAAGGTGATTCAGGTCAAGGATGCGAGGATTTGATGGGTCCATGAGCAAAGCCATGCACTTGTTTTCCAATGCTTTGTTGGCACCCCATGGCTGAAGTGCAATTTCAAGATCATCCAATTCAGGTATCGATTCGGACAAACCGGGAATGGTCTCAATTCCTTCGGTGCCGTTGGACTGCAGGTACGCCACATAATCTGCTTTTTCCAGTCGGTTGGCCATTGATGAAGTCCAATGGTCCAGGGAAGATTGTCCATTCCCTTCAGTGCTCCTTGAAATGAGAAGCAGGATAATGACTGCAGCCTGCGAGAGCAGGCCGAAATGGGTCTTGGAGGACATGCTTCAAAGGTATTCTACAAGTGGCAGATTCTTCAGGGAAAGGTGTTCGTTCGCGATATCGATTGGTGCCTCAGAATATAACACGCTCAAATGGTATAATAATTAAATGAATTGTTTGAAAAAGCAATCGAATATATTATATTTGACAACGGGTCATGGAACTTATAGTTCTTGGAGGACCTAGTTGTGAATCGTAGTGAAGCATCTGCAACGGCGGATGCTTCATTTTTTTTGACCATTTCAAGATGAACAATCCTGTTCCAAAAAGCGTTCTTGAGCCATGAAGATGCACCGATTGGAATCAAAGCAATGGCTACCACTTAGTTTGGAGGAAGCCTGGAAGTTTTTCAGCATGCCGGAAAATCTCAACCGCATCACCCCACCGGATATGTCCTTTGAGATCTTGACAGGTGCGGGAGAAAAAACGTATGCTGGACAGATTATCACTTACAAGATCAGGCCATTATTCAATATTCCCATGAATTGGGTTACGGAAATCACCCAATGCGAGGAGAAGGTTTATTTTATTGATGAGCAACGTTTTGGACCTTATCGGTTCTGGCATCACTTGCACCAATTTACACCTCAAGATGGCGGAGTTTTGATGGAAGATGTCCTGCATTATGCATTGCCAGGCGGATTCCTTGGGGAGTGGTTTGGTGGATTTGTACATCAAAAAGTTCGCGGCATTTTTGAATTTCGCGAAGAAGAATTAAACCGAATCTTTCCGCCATCAGATTCGCGCTGAAAGCGAACAACCTTCAGTGGCACAAAACATTTGCTGCCCATGCTGCCATGAGCAAATTGGGTTTTGCCTGGGCATCGAATCCGAGTGACTTGATGTAGCCAGCAGATGCGCTGATCAGCTTTTGTGAAGGGTAGGTGGGATCGGAGTTGAAGTCAAGATCAATTTGCTTGACACGAATGTGGCATTCCTCTAAGAGCAATTGTGCCAGCGCGACTGACCGTTCTGTCTCGCCCCAAAGTTTTGTCCACAGGTCGAGTATTTTGGGAACGCGTTCTCGGCGGTAAATGACGTGAGCTCCGTTGTCCGGATATCGGAACACGACGGTCGTCACATAAACGGTGTAGCGCTTGTAGTTTTGGCTGTCACATCCCACATGAATTTCAAAGGATCGATCGGAGCACATGGCGGCAGTGTAGTCGCAGACATCGTGTTCAAGGTGGCCCCCCATCACTTTGTATAACCTGTCGGATGGATTCATGGCCAATAAGGTAGGACCGAAAGAGAAGGGCGGAAAACCCATTGCATGGGAAATCCGCCCTTTTCTTCACACCTTTTGAACAGGTGGAGATCGATTTATCCGCTTCAAATCAAGCGTCCAAAGCCTTTTCGATCAAAAACAGAATGTGCGACCGGTGGGCGCGAGTGAGGCCATTCGGGCTGCTTGCGCTTTTCTGTTCTCGTTCAATATTCCTTAATGTGGCCAAGGCGACTGACTGAGCAATGGTGTCGTACCGCTTGGTTGGATCCAAAACAGAAATCAACCGCTTCACGTATTCGATTTGCACCTGTTGGCGGGCGGTATTGACTGAACTGCGCAAATCTGCTCGGAAAATGGCATCAGACAAATCTTTCATGTATTCATCGAGATCATACGTATTGCCGTATTCTCCAGCATCCGTTATTCGTTGCAAAACGCGGGCATTCAAGAGGTGGTTGAGTGCGTTCTTCTGAGCGGAGATGATGCGAGCATGAATTTTCGGGTCTTCGGGTTGAGCGAAGAATCCAAAGCCCCGGCGTTGATCTTGCAAATAACCATAAACTGAAGCAGCGGCATCGAAAGCATCAGGCGCGAAGGCGTATTTCTTCAGGGCCGCCATGGCCGCTTTTTGATCGGCTTTTGAGACGGGTTGAAGTGGGGCTCCGATTTGCTGCGAAGGGTGCGCGCGGTTGTAGCGAACACCGCCTATCTGTCGCGTCATAACACCCAATTGTGTGATGTATTCACCGGTCAATGTCAAGTAAGCCCTGCGTACTTCAAAGTAGCTCGATTGGTCGTCGCCTCCGTACTCGCTGATAATTTCTGGAAGCAGGTCATTGACCAATTCACAGCGTTCACTCGCATAGGCGACGGGGTCACTGGAGAGATCGTAGATGTTGACGTCCGGATTCATTCCTCCTCCTGGCCGGCGCATGTCGTCGGCATCGTTACCGAACTTGAGGTCAGCTTCTACAGAACGGCGCAGAATTGTTTCCAAACGATCGGCTTCAGCGTCCTCGTCATCCAAACCAATGGAGTAGCCGTATTCAATGACCCATTTGTCATAAGGTCCAGGTGCATCATCGAAAAATTTGGTTTGATCGGTTTTGTTTCGAGCGAAGTTGATGGAGGGATAATCCATGACGCTGTTGCTCATTCCTTTCGAATTGACGGCATCCGCATCTTTCAAAGCATCAGGCGACATCATCGTGGAACCTGCCATGTTGTGGCTCAATCCCAAGGTGTGCCCTACTTCATGCAACACCAGCCGATGAAGCGTTTCACGTGTGAATTTTTCTTGTTCTTCAGAATCAAAAGAGCGCACACGTAGCGCTGCAAGGCCAAAAAGTGTTTGCTGGGCATGGATATTCCCTGCATCGCACCGGTGCATCCACTCTCCGAATCTTTCCCGAGTTGATTGGGCCTCTATATCCGCTTCCTCATCTGTGCTGTCAAATCCAGCGTTCTGGAACACCTCCGAACGCCAAAGCCGTCCCGTCATTCCGCTCCACTCGAGCATGATATCCGCTCCCAGGATTTCTCCCGTTCGGGGATTCACGAAACTCGGTCCGTATCCACTGTATTGGGGACTTGGAGAAGATGTCCAGCGCAGGACGTTGTAGCGAATATCGCCCGCATCCCAGTCGGCGGTGTCGGGTTGAATTTTTACTTGCACCGCATTGATGAATCCCAGCGGTTCAAATGCTTCATTCCATTTTTCAACCCCTGATTTGATGTAATCGCGGAATTCATAGGGCGTGGTGTTTTCAATCCACCACACGATGGGTTGAACGGGCTCGGACATCGCAGCATCGGGATCCTTCTTTTCCAACCTCCATCGGTGAATCATGTCGCGCCATGGCGTAGACGAAGCAGAAGTCATGTGGTCCGTTTGAGTCGTAAAGTATCCCAATCGCGCGTCA
>Ga0255758_10002462_pt1 | contig 17183 bp, 13 predicted proteins | sample 011ome_24_FD_179958 | JGI IMG/M metagenome (GOLD analysis project Ga0255758, IMG submission 179958) | Coastal salt marsh microbial communities from the Groves Creek Marsh, Skidaway Island, Georgia - 011513CT metaG (version 2) | ecosystem: Environmental > Aquatic > Marine > Intertidal zone >...
CCTAACTCAATTAGCTGATTGGTATCAATGACCTCGCCGTGCGAAGAAATTTCCTTTTCATACGTTGTTTTTTGTATTGGCTCAACCTTAATATTGCTGTTTTTTTCAACCGCTTCAGAGAGAATGACATAAGTTAGCCCCCCATCAACCTGCGTGTAATCAACAATAATCTCTTCCTCAAGCTCATCATCGTCAAAAAGTTCATCTTTTGAAACGAGGATCAGCAGCCAAATTAGTATTAGGATTAACAGCGACTGGATGACTATAATTAGAAAAGATTTATTGTTCATAAAAATCAGCCGCGTTATTAAAGAAATTTATTTGAAATATTGATTCAGCTTCCAAGCCAACTTGAATTAAATTATATACGGCATCGTGGAGTTGACGATCAAATTTTGATAAGTTTATTAATTCTTGCTCTAACATAAAACGATCAAGAAGGCCCTCATCAAACCTCTTTAGTAGTTGGCTTGTGAGGTTTATTTTTTTTGCATTAATTTTTTTGGCATGTTCTAGTTGGCTCATGAGGTTTATAAAATTGGCTTTTATCAATTCAACATCATTATTAAGCTTCAATTGATATTGCATGATCTTTACAACCTCTGCATCCCTTAGTTTTGAAGCTTTTGCAATATAAATTTCGCTCCTTTCATTAGATTTAAAAAGGAAATCGATACCCAGCTTCCAAATATTATTTCCAAACTCATAAACATACGCTGGCGTGAAGTTAAAATCTGGGTATTGCTTTGCATATTCATATTTAAGTTCACCCTCCGAGATTGCATAATGAGCTAACATGACTCTTAGGCCTATATTGTTTCTAAAGGCTTCTTTTTTTAGCTCATCAATCTTTCTATTATCTAGAAATTTTAAAGTTACTTTTTCTAGTGATTTTTCTAAATTTATAGGACTCAGTGGTATTAAATTAAATTTTTCAATATCTATACCTACAAGCAAAGCAATTTCGTGGGTCAAGAGTTGTTGCTGGGACTGGTAATTTAAGAGTGTTTTGTGAACATCATTTAGCTCAAGTTCTAAGGAATCGTAGTCAACTTGGGAAGCAATACCCATATTGACCCTATTTGACAGCATATCAAGTATTGACTTTCTTAGCCTCAATTCATTTTTGAGGGTACTTATCAAATCACTATTTTTTGAGAATGTAAAAACTTTTTTTAATAAATTATTTTTCGCTTTCCATTCAATAGATTCATACTTAAGAAGAGCAAGCTGGGATTGATTAAACGCTATTTCATGCCTTATGATCTTTTTATTGGCAGACTCAAATGAAAAAGAAAAGCTTGCGCCGAATAAATTTTTTGAGATCTCCTCATTACTATCGCCGCGACCGACAACTAAGCCAATTGAAGTAGGGGGACTTAGTAGCGAAATTTTTTCATTTTGTTGAATTGCTTCCCACTCTGCATGGGCTACTCTTAACTCATAATTGAAAAACTCTTGAGCTAAAAAGAGTTCTTTGATCCCCCAAGATTTAATCGGCAAGGAGTCTTTGGGGTAATTTTGTGACAGTAAAAATTTTTCGAATTCATCATTGTCATGTCCAGCTTCAGCTATTTTAAGGTTTAATTCTTCTACCTCGACTTTCGCCTCCTCATAGGGAAGATAACTGCATGATGTCAATACAATGCATGCACATGTGATTGTCGTTGCTAGAATGGAATTTAAAAACCGCATACCAAGCTTCAAAGTTGCTCATTGTCCAAATAAATAGTTAGGCTCAATTGTAAAGCAAACCGCTTGTTTTATAACACAAATAGTTGGAATTATTCCTTTTCCAAACAGACTAAGCTGTTATAATACGCGATAATTTATTTTACAGATTTTGCGAGAGTGGCGGAATTGGTAGACGCACTGGATTTAGGTTCCAGCGCCGCAAGGCGTGAGAGTTCGAGTCTCTCTTCTCGCACCAATTATTTTAGGAAATTGTATGGCACAAGCAGTTGAGAAACTTAGTGATATTGAAAGGCGTGTGAAGGTTACGGTTCCAATTGAGCCGCTCCAAGTTGAAATTACGAGTCGTTTTAAACAGATAATGAAGACAGCTCGTGTGCAGGGGTTTAGGCCTGGTAAGGTTCCACTTAATGTGGTTGAGCGTCAGTATGGTGGTGATGTTAAGTCTGAAATATACGCAAAGGCGATAGAAAAAAAGTTTGGAGAATTTGTTCAAGCTAATAATCTTCGCATTGCGGGTATGCCTGATATTCAGCATGAACCTCTTGAAAAAGTTACCAAGGACTTTGAGTTTACTGCGACCTTTGAAATCTTTCCAGAGTTTAAATTAGCTGATATCAAAAAACTGTCAATCAGCAAACCCGATGTAAAAATTTCCAAGCAAGATGTTGAAAAAACTATCGAAGTCATCAGAAAGCAAAGAGCAACATACAAGTTAGTTGACAGGGTGGCCAAGTTAGATGACAAGGTTAATGTCCAGCTTCAATCATACATTGATGGAGATGTAGCCGAGTCAACAGGTAAGGAGCCTTTTGAAGTTGTCCTAGGTGACGCTTCAAGAATCAAAACTTTTGATGAACAATTGGTTGGCTTAAAAAAAGGCGATGGCAAAGAGTTTGAATTGAAATATCCAAAAGATTATGCAACAGAGCAGCTGGCTGACAAGACAGTCAGATATGTAGTTAAAGTGCTTGATGTATTTGAAGCTGAACTACCCAAAATCGATGAGTCCTTTGCTAAGTCTTTGGGAGTTGATAATGGTGATGTCAAGCAACTGAATGAAGAAGTGAATAATTCGCTTGCCCAAGAAATTGAGAGGAGAATTAAACAGAATTTAAAAGATCAGCTTTTTAAAGAGCTCGTTGATGCGCATAAATTTGATCTTCCAAAGTCCTTAATTAATGCTGAGATTAATCGTCTTGCTCAGGTAACTTACCAAAACATGAAACAAAACGGTATGGATGATAAGGATATTAAACTTGACCCGACTATGTTTGAAGATAGAGCAAAGCAAATGAGTAAAACCAGAATTATTGTCTCTAAAATCGTTGAACTGAATAATCTCGAGGCATCAGCAGAACAAATTAAATCTAAAGTGGAGGAATTTGCCTCCAATTATGATGACAGAGATCAAGCAGTAAAATGGTTTTACGAGGACCAGAAGCGATTAGAGGAACCGCGTGCTTTAGCTACCGAAGACAATGTTGTTGACTGGGCGCTTAAGTCATGTGATTTAAAATCAAAAAAAGTCAGCTTTGATGATGCACTTGCGGGGAAATTTTAATGAAGAAAAGTAACGTGGATTCTATTAGCCAATTTTCAGCTAATAACTTGGGTTATGTACCCATGGTTATTGAGCAAAGCGGTCGCGGTGAGAGAGCCTATGATATATATTCGCGCCTTCTCAAGGAACGTGTTATTTTCCTGATTGGTCCTATCGATGATATGACTGCAAATGTTGTTGTCGCTCAAATGCTATTCCTAGAAGCCGAAAATCCTGATAAGGATATATCTTTATATATTAACTCTCCAGGTGGATCTGTTACCGCTGGAATGGCAATATATGACACAATGCAGTTTATCAAGCCAGATGTAAGTACTCTTTGTATAGGGCAGGCTGCCAGTATGGGAGCGTTACTATTAACAGCTGGGACAAAAAAGAAAAGATTTTGTTTGCCTAACTCGCGAGTCATGATCCATCAACCTCTGGGTGGTTTCCAGGGACAGGCGTCGGATATTGAGATTCATGCTAAAGAAATTTTATATTTAAAAGAAAAATTAAATGAAATTCTTTCCAAGCATACTGGTCAACCTTTAGAGAAGATTGCGATCGACACAGATCGTGATAATTTCATGAGTGCGAGTAACGCAGTTGATTATGGCATGGTTGATGAAGTTATCGCTAAGCGCTAATTTATTTTAATAAACGAGTTGATATGGCTGATAAAGATAAAGAAAAATCACTTTTTTGCTCCTTTTGTGGAAAAAATCAATCAGAAGTTAAGAAATTAATTGCGGGTCCCTCCGTATTTATTTGTAATGAGTGTGTAGATCTCTGTAACGATATCATTGTTGAAGAAACGAAACAAAATCTGGATGTAAATGAAAAAACAGATTTTGATTTACTTACCCCACAACAATTGTTTGATAAGCTCGGTGAATATGTTATTGGTCAAGGAGAAGCTAAAAAGAGTCTAGCTGTTGCTGTCTATAATCACTATAAACGACTTACAGAATCAAACCTCGACTCGTCACTGAACGAAGTTAATATCTCAAAAAGTAATATCCTATTTATTGGGCCAACGGGCTCCGGTAAAACGTTATTAGCTCAAACTCTAGCTGACTTGCTTCAAGTACCATTTGTGATTGCTGACGCGACAACATTAACTGAAGCTGGTTATGTCGGAGAAGATGTCGAGAATATTATGCAAAAGTTATTGCAAAAATGCGATTACGATGTCGAGAGAGCGCAAAAGGGAATTGTTTACATTGATGAGGTTGATAAAATATCCAGAAAAACTGATAACCCCTCTATCACTAGAGATGTCTCCGGTGAAGGGGTTCAGCAGGCACTTTTAAAACTTATCGAAGGTACTGTTGCCTCAGTTCCTCCTCAGGGTGGCAGGAAACATCCTAATCAAGAGTTTGTTCAAATTGACACGACAAATATACTATTTATCTGCGGCGGTGCTTTTGATGGTTTAGAAAAAATTATCCAACAAAGGACCGAAAAAAACAGTATCGGTTTTGGTGCAGAGGTGTTTAATAAAAATGATGTAGCAAGTTACACCAATTTAGTGCGAATTGTTGAGCCAGAAGATCTAATAAAGTTTGGACTGATACCAGAATTTATTGGAAGACTGCCAGTAATTACAACCCTTGATGCGCTGGATAAAGACGCCTTAATTGAGATTTTATTAAAACCAAAGAATGCACTCACAAAACAATTTCAAAAATTATTTATCATGGAGGGCGTGGATTTAGAATTCCGTGATGACGCCCTTGATGCAATTGCAGAAAAAGCACTTGAACGTAAATCTGGTGCCAGAGGCCTTAGATCTATTATTGAAGTTGCTTTAAAGCAAATTATGTTTGAAATACCAAGCATATCGAATCTTGAAAAGGTTGTAATTGATAAGAATGTTATTTTGAAAAACCAAGAACCCTACATGATTTTTTCTGAATCAAAAAAAGAGCAATCAACGTAAAATTTTGATCTTGTAATTTTAATTATCGACCGCATAATAGTATTAACTTAATTTGAAAAAAATACGAATGAATAAACCTATCACACAAACACTTCCAATGCTTCCATTGAGAGACGTTGTTGTTTACCCCCATCTAGTTATTCCATTATTTGTTGGCAGAGATAAGTCGATAGCCGCCATTGAAAAAGCAAATAATGGCGATAAAAAAATTTTTCTGGTGGCCCAAAAGTCTGCTGAAAAAGATGAGCCAGATGCATCTGATCTTTATCAAACAGGGACAGTCGCTACAATTCTTCAGATGTTAAAACTCCCAGATGGGACTGTTAAAGTGCTCGTAGAGGGCGTCGATAGGGCCAATGTCAACAATGTAAATGTTGTTGGAGACTTTTGGACGGCTGAAGTTAATGTTATTGACTCACAGGAAAGAAAAGACAAGAAAACCCTTGCTTTCATGAGATCTATCTTTTCACAATTTGATCAGTATGTGAAATTAAATAAAAAAATCCCTCCAGAAATATTGACATCATTGACAGGGATTACGGAACCTGGACGGATGGCCGACTCAATTGCAGCAAATTTAACCCTAAAAATAGACCAAAAACAACAAATTTTAGAGACATTTGATGTTAAGCAACGATTAGAAATTTTACTCAATATCTTAGAGTCTGAAATAGACATCCTCCAAGTTGAAAAGCGAATTCGTGGAAGAGTTAAGCGTCAAATGGAGAAATCACAGAGAGAATATTATCTGAATGAACAAGTTAAAGCGATTCAGAAAGAATTAGGTGAGCAAGATGAGAATGCTGACATTGAAGAGCTTGAGAAAAAAATAAAAGAAACCTCAATGTCAAAAGAGGCTGAAGAGAAGTGCTTTTCTGAACTAAGAAAGCTTAAAATGATGTCACCAATGTCAGCTGAGGCATCGGTGGTAAGGACATACATTGAAACGATTCTTAATCTTCCATGGGATAAGAAAACAGATATCAATAAAAATTTGAGCAATGCTGAAATAAGCCTTGAAGCCGATCATTTTGGCTTAGATAAGGTAAAAGAGAGGATAGTAGAATATTTAGCTGTACAGAATAGGGTGGGGAAACTTAAAGCCCCAATTTTATGCCTTGTTGGCCCCCCGGGCGTCGGAAAAACTTCACTTGGCCAAAGTATTGCAAAAGCCGTCAATCGTAAATTTGTTCGTATGGCATTGGGTGGTGTGAGAGATGAGTCTGAAATAAGAGGGCACAGAAGAACCTACATCGGCTCAATGCCAGGAAAAATATTACAGAATATGACTAAAGTTTCTGTTAATAACCCTCTCTTCTTACTTGATGAAATTGACAAGATGGGGCAAGATTTCCGTGGAGACCCATCCTCTGCGCTTCTAGAAGTCCTTGACCCAGAACAAAATCATACTTTTGCCGACCATTATGCTGAAATTGAGTATGACTTATCGGATGTTATGTTTGTCGCAACGGCTAATTCAATGAATATTCCTGAGCCATTACTTGATCGAATGGAAATTATCCGATTGGCTGGCTATACAGAACAAGAGAAATTGAGTATCGCAACTAAATATTTATTACCCAAACAATTAAAAAGTAATGGTTTAAAGGGTTCGGAATTAAAAATATCATCCAGTGCTATTAGGGATATTATTCAATACTACACCCGTGAAGCTGGCGTGAGAAAACTAGAGCAAGAGATTGCTAAGATTTGTCGTAAGGCCGTAAAGCAGCTTTCAACAAAACGAAAGGTTCATAAAATCTCAGTCACCTCAAGAAATATCAATGAATTCCTTGGGGTTAAGATCTATGACATAGGACTTGCCGCGAAAAAAAATCAAATTGGCCAGGTTACCGGACTTGCTTGGACGCAGGTAGGTGGGGAGCTTCTTACTATTGAGTCTGTTGTCTTGCCGGGTAAAGGTAAAACAATTTTAACAGGTAAGCTTGGCGACGTTATGCAAGAGTCTATTCATGCAGCATTAAGCGTTGTTAGAAGCAGAGCTGATAAATTTGGAATTGATAATGCTTTTCATGAAAAGAAAGATATTCATATCCATTTTCCTGAAGGTGCCACACCAAAAGATGGACCTAGCGCAGGAATTGGTATTACGACATCAATCCTATCCTCATTAACCGGTATTCCTGTGCGATCAGATGTCGCTATGACCGGAGAAATTACTTTACGAGGTGAGGTGTTACCAATTGGTGGCTTAAAAGAAAAACTCTTAGCTGCTCACAGAGGTAACATTAAGAAAGTAATCATACCCGAGCAAAACACCAAAGACCTAGTTGACATAGCGGATGACATCAAAGCAGACCTTGAGATAATTCCTGCACGTTGGATAGATCAGGTTCTTGAAGTCGCTCTGACGAGAGACCCAGGGCATAATAGCAAGAAAGACAAGATCAAGCCCTCCACCAAGCCAAAGAGTATTGTCCAGGTTGATAAGTCAATTACCCACTAGTTTTTATTATTATTACTAGCATTGAGCTTAACATTATTGTAAAATTGCGTGTTTAAATTTAAGCACACGGGTGCTTAGCTCAGTTGGTAGAGCGTCGCCCTTACAAGGCGAATGTCGGCGGTTCGACCCCGTCAGCACCCACCAAGTTAGGAGTGGTAGTTCAGTTGGTTAGAATACCGGCCTGTCACGCCGGGGGTCGCGGGTTCGAGTCCCGTCCACTCCGCCAATTTAACTAGGCGAATCTTATATTCGCCTTTTTAATATTTAAGAACTAAGCTACCTTATACAGGTCATATTTGCAGTTTATATTGGATAGAAAATGTTAGAGGCAATCAGAAACAATAAAGATTCAAAGCTTGCTAAGATTATCTTGGCCATTATCATCGTCCCCTTTGCGTTATTTGGAATTGATTCATATTTAAGTTCGCTAGGAACAAATGCTTATGTAGCCAAAGTTAATGGTAAAGAAATATCACTTCAACAATATCAACGAAATTTTACAACCATCCGTGAGCAGTTAGCTGATCCTAATACAGATCCCTCTATGTTTGATAGTCCTGAATTTAAAAGTGCTGTCTTAGATAATTTAATTTCTGCAGAACTCGTCAATCAAGCTATTAATGACTTTGGTTTTGTAATCAGTGATCAACAGTTAAGAGAGTATATTGTTGGCATGCCCGACTTTCAGGTCGGAGGTATGTTCTCACAAGACAAGTATGACGAAATTGTTCGCTATAATAATATCAGTCCCAAGCAACTCGAGGAAAAAATTCGCGCTGATTTAGCTGGTCAGCAAATCAGGGACTCACTTAAAAATCTGGTGTCTGTCCCCGGTGAGGAGATCCAATCACTTGTGAATCTTGCATATCAAAAAAGGGACATTAATCTATTTGAAATGTATCTTGATGACTACGAGGGTAAAATTAAGCCAACTGAGACTGAACTTCAAGCGTTTTATGATGAAAATACGTCCGCATTTATTAGGCCCGATCAAGTTAAGATAAATTTCATTATCTATTCTGTAGCTGGGTTGGTACCCAAAACAAAAGTGAGTGATGCTGAAGTTAGAGAGTTCTTTGATGCGAACAAAGACCTCTACCAAGGCGACCAACAAAGACGCGCTAAACACATATTGTTCTCACTGAAATCTGGAATATCTGATGAAGAGAAAATTCAAATTAAAGATAAGGCTCTTTTAACCCTCAATGAACTTCGAAAAGATCCAAAACTTTTCGACGCCAAGGCTAAAGATCTTTCTCAGGACCCTGAATCTGCCAAAAGAGGGGGTGACTTAGGTTTTTTCTCGCGAGGATCCATGGTTAAACCTTTTGAAGACCAAGTTTTTAGTATGGAAAAAAATGAGATATCAGATATAGTCGAAACCAGCTTTGGCTATCATATTATCATGTTGACTGACATCAAGGGTGAGGAGGTAACTTTTGACTCTGTACAGGCACAAATTAAAGGTGAATTACTCTACGGAAAAGCGCTCGAGGAGTATGCAAATAATGCCGAAGAGTTTAATAATACCGTATATGAAAATTCAACTGATCTAGAGTATGCGGCTAAAAAATATGGTCTTGAAATTCAATCCAGCGAATGGCTCTCGCTCGATGATGCAAAACGCTTCTTCAATAACGACGCTTTTGCAAATTCAATCTTCAGCCAAGACTCTATCGATTCGAAAAAAAATATCGCTGCATTAGAGGTTTCACCGAATAACTTGGTTTCTGCAAGGGTTATAGATTTTAGAGCTTCTGGCCAAGAATCATTTGAAAATGTTAAAGATAAAATCAAAACCTTTTTGGTCAAACGTGATAGCCAAAAATTAATTATAGAGGAAGGCAATCAGCTCGTTGAAGACCTTCGATCATCAAGTAAGAAAGTGGACTGGATCGACAAATTAACCCTAGATCGTGTTGATAAGCAAGGTTTGCCAGATCCTCTAGTCAATAAGATCTTCCAGATGGATGCGACAACATTGCCTGCCTATGAGGGTTTCTTTGATACGAAGGGCGAGTATTATGTTATTAAGCTCAATCAGGTGATTGACGAAAAAGTTGAAGATGAACTGTCAGTAGATTTGTACCGCGATGAGTATGAAAAAGCTATCAAAGAGGCGGTTCAAGCCGCCTACATTGATGACCTTAGATCTTCAGCTGATATTGAGGTGAACACTCAGCTCCTTAATTAATCAATTGTTCCCGCTGCGGTAATATTCATTCCTCCGTCGACGTAGGTAATTTCACCGGTAATACCTGACGCTAAATCACTGCATAAAAAGGCTGCTGCGTTACCAACCTCATCAATTGTGACATTTCGTTTTAATGCTGCATGCTTTTCATTAAAGCCATACATCTTATCAAAATTTGCTATACCGGAAGCAGCCAGGGTTTTAATGGGTCCGGCAGAAACGGCATTTACACGTATTCCCCTTGCCCCTAGGCTGTGCGACATATACCTAACATTAGCTTCCAGACTAGCCTTTGCAAGTCCCATAACGTTGTAGTTTGGCATAGTTCTCTCGGCACCCAAATAACTCACGGTTAACAGAGCGGCATTTTCATTTAGGTATGGCAGCGCTGATTTGGCGAGTGCTGTAAAACTGTAGGAACTAATATCATGCGCGATTTTAAAATTCTCACGTGATGTCTGCTCAACAAAATCGCCCGATAATGCTTCTTTTGGAACAAAAGCGACAGAATGTACCAAAATATCAAACTTGGCCCAATGTTTTGCCAGAAGAGGAAATAAGTTATTTATTTGGTCATCATCTGATACATCGCAAGGCAACACAATCGACGAATTAAAGTTTGCGGCCAGTTTTTCAACACGTCCTTGATGCTTTTCCATTTGGAAAGTAAATGCGAGTTCAGCACCTTGCTGGTGCATTGAGTGTGCGATACCATAAGCTATAGAGCGGTCACTTAACAATCCAAGAATGAGGACTTTTTTATTTTTTAAAAAACTCATACGGGCCTTTCTAGTTATTTTTGTTCTTTGGATCCAAGATATCTCTCAGTCCCTCACCCAGCAAATTATAACCCAATACAGTCAATAAAATTGCTAGACCAGGAAATAAAGACAGCCACCATGCGAACTGAATATATTCTTTGCCATCCGTTAATATATTTCCCCAAGATGCTGTTGGGGCTTGCACGCCAAGCCCTAAAAAACTTAACCCAGACTCAACTAAAACAGCACTTGCGATACCAAGCACGGAGCTTACAATGACAGGTGTTAAGCTGTTAGGTAGCAAATGGGAAAAGATTATTTTGAAGTCACTAGCCCCCATAGTTTCTGCCGCCAAGACAAATTCTCTTTGCCGCAGACTAAAAAACTCAGCTCTTACAAGACGCGTTACACCCATCCATGAGGTCAGGCCAATGACGATCATAATATTCCATATGGATGGAGTAAGAAATGCAATGACTGCCAATATCAGAAAGAATGTTGGTATAGACAGCATAATGTCAACTAAGCGCATTATTAAAGAATCGACCCAGCCTCGGTAGAAACCGGCTATCGAACCCAAAATAATTCCAATTAAAGTGGCTATCCCAACAGCAACGAAACCTACCAATAAAGATATTTGTGCACCGAACAGCATGCGAGAAAATACGTCTCTTCCTAGGCCATCTGTTCCCATGATATGTTTTGTACTTGGAGCCGTAAGAATCGAATCGATATCAATAAAATTTGGGTCGTAGGGCGCGATGAGCGGGGCAAAGAGCGCTAAAATGAGTATGGCGACAATTATAATTAGTCCAGATAGCGCGAGTGGGTTACGAAAAAAAACTCTCATTTGACCAAGCCCTTTCTGACACGAGGGTCAGCCCAAGCGTAGCCTAAGTCTGCTAATAAGTTTCCGATCAAGGTTAAGAATGATCCTATGGTTAAGATACCCATGATTACTGGGAAGTCACGCATAAGAACGGCGTCGTAGAAGAGTTTCCCCATGCCCGGTATCGCAAAAATTGATTCAGCAATCACGGATCCCCCGATTAAGCCAGGGATGGATAGGCCCACGATGGTAATGAGTGGTAAGATCGCATTTTTTAAGGCATGGACAAAGACCACTTTCTTTTCATTAATGCCCTTAGCGCGAGCAGTAGTTATAAAATCTTGATTTAGCACCTCCAGCATACCATTCCTAACATAGAGCGATATTCCAGCCAACCCACTCAGGCAAGATATTAAGACCGGCAGAATTAAGTGCTTAAGAAGATCAAGGGTTTGATCAAATTCACTCAAGTTGAGGTAGCCGGGACTATGAAGGCCAGAAATTGGCAACCACTGATTTACTACGCCGGTCCAGTACATTAGGAGTAAGGCAAGCCAAAAGCCAGGTATTGCGAAACCGACAAACACAAATAGAGTGACGGAGCGATCGACCCAAGTATTTTGTCTTACCGAGGCAAGTGTTCCAAGTACGATTGAAATACTAAAAATAATAAAAATACCCAACAGATTTATGAGTAAGGTAATGGGAAGCGCTTCTTGAATAAGGCCTTTCGTGATGTTGCCATTTTTATCTTCTGTTTGCCATAGGACAGGACGCTGGTGCGAGGCGAAGGAGTTACCAAAATCCAGTTGACTGATTCGTTTTAGCCACAATCCATATTGCACTATGACGGGTTTATCTAAATTATAGAGCTCCCGCAGCTTTTGTCTTGATTCCTCGGAAGCTTTAGGGTTAAATGCAGCTTCATTTGATGTGATATCACCTGGTGCTAACTGCATAATTAAAAACGATATAAGACTAATCCCTATTAACATTGGGATCATCCATAAAATTCTTTTTATAAGATACTTAAGCATTATTGAGCTGCAATTTCATTTCTTCTGAGGGTTTTTGGAATATACCACTCGAAGCTATTTTGATAGATACCCGCAGGCGGAGCTGGTTTCTTAATACCTTGAACCCTCTTGTTGATTGCTGAGAGGCCATATCCCGCATAAAGGTATACAATTGGCGAATCCTCAAGCATTAACTTTGAAAATTCATGATAAATCTTTTCTCGCTTACTAGTATCCAGCTCTCTCCGACCCACCTCTAAAAGCTCATCCACCCTTGGATTCTCATAGCCTACAAAATTAAATTGCCCTGGGCCTTGCTGTGAGGAGTGCCATATGTTGTATTGGTCAGGATCCAATGAGAGACTCCAGCCAAGGACCACAGCTTTAAATTCACCAGTTTTTATAAATCGATTGATAAAGCTTGCCCATTCAATGACTCTTATCTTGACGTCTATACCAATTTCTTTAAGTCGTCGTTGCACGAGGACGGCAGTCATTTCGCGCTGTTTATTTTGGTTTGTTAAGATTTCAAATTCAAACGGCTTGCCATCCTTTACTAAAATTCCATCGGCATTCTTTTCGTATCCAGCCTCTTGAAGTAACGCTAGAGCTTTTGAGGGATTGTAGGGATAGGGTGATAACTTAGAATTATTCCAACGTGTACCAGGTTTATATGGGCTCGCGATAGGCTCGCCAAGTCCCAATAAAACCCCCTTGATAATTTCATTCTTGTCGATAGCATAGTTCATAGCTTGGCGTACTCTAATATCATCAAATGGTGCCTTCTTGAGATTAAAGCCAAGATAGGTGTAGCCATTGCCAAGTTCCTTGTAGAGACCTATCCTTTGTTTCAGATCTTCGCGGGACGGAAATACCCTTTGGTATTGGATAGGGTTAATATTCATGAAGTCAATATTATCCGCGATAAGCTCTAGGAATTGTGAGGAGGTATCCGGGATGATCCTAGAGGTTATTTTATCAATATTTGCTTGCCCTTGAGTGCTGTTTCTATTTCGTTTTAAGGTTAATTGTTGCCCATTAATCCACTGGTCAAGCTGATAGTATCCAGAGCCCGTAGGCTTTCTAGAGAAGAATGTATTATTTATGTCCTCGTCCTTTAACACATGTTGCGGAAGTATTTGTAATGAAGCCCAGGTATCCAAAGCGGGTGCGTAAGTTTGCTCATAGGTGACAATGAATGTTCTAGCATCCGGCGCGCTAGCTTCTTTGACTAACAAGTAATCTGAGGCGTAAGGTGTTCTCGTATTGGGATCGGTGACCAGCTTCCAGGTAAAGAGGATGTCTTGACTTGTCAAAGGTTTGCCGTCCGCCCAAAAGATGTCATTTTTGAGCTTAAAAGTTATCGTCTTTTGATCCTCTGAGATAAACCATTGTTCCGCTAGCTCAGGCGCTAAGTTTAAGTTTTCGTCATACTTGAGCAAGGTGTTGAATATATTTGCCGCAATCGCTGAGGAGGCAGAATCTCCTGCAATCATAGCCACCAAGTTGCTTGGTTCACCAATCATGGCATTGACGATTTCCCCTCCATCTTCAACTAAATAATTATCTTTATAATCAATAGCTTCGTAGGAATCATTAGAGCAACTTATTAATAAAAAAACACTGATGAGGGACGCTGTAGAAAGAAATTTATTAAGCATGCTATTTTGGAATATCGAGAATGTCACCCGCACGAATTCGCGTGGATCTTAGTTCATTAAACTCTATTATTTCCTTTACTGTAACACCGTAAAGACCTGCAATTTCGCTTAAGGTTTCACCTTTTTGAATACGATGCGTTTCGATTGTTGAGTAATCAATCATGCCACCTGTTGCGGTAGGAAATTTGGTTGCGTCATTGTCGTGATTTGGAATGATGAGAATATGCTTGCTGCTGAACCTTTTATTTATACTCACCTGATTTACTCGGGCCAAAAATCTAGCGTCAACCTTGAATTTTTTTGCAATTAACTTGAGTCGCTCACCCTTTATCGGCTTATAGACGGTCCAATTCGATAGTGGCTCGGATTTTCGGTAGAGTTCGACGTTGAAGCGCTCAACAGCATAGTTAGGGAGGAGAATATTTTGCTCACCCCCATGGTTAGACTTTATGATGGGCCTGTTATGCTCGGCGTTGAGAAGCTGAAACTCTTCGAGTGGAATATTTGCAAAGCGTGTCGCCACCTCTATGTCGATTTGATCCGGCACGGTAACTTCGGAGAAGTAAGGCTGATCATAAATCTCCTGTCGATTTAGCCCATATTTTTTTGGATTTTGAATAATATTTTTAATCGCTAATAGCTTAGGAACATAGTTACGTGTTTCCATTGGTACATTTAAGCTGTAGTAATCTGTTCCACGTTTGTAGCGTTTATTTTTTTTAATTTGACGGTTCACGCAACCCTCACCACAGTTATAGGCGGCTAGGGCATGCTCCCATGTGCCAAATTGCTCATGGAGTTTTTCTAGGTAATCCAACGCAGAGTCAGTCGCGTTTATAACACTCCTTCGATCGTCTCGCCACCAGTCCTGCTCTAATCCATAGATCCTGCCAGTTGAGGAGATAAATTGCCATATGCCTACAGCCTTCGCCTTTGATTTGGCAAGTGGGTTGTAGGCGCTCTCTATCATGGGTAATAAAGCAATCTCCGTCGGCATATTTCTTTTTTCTACCTCATTTAACACATGATAAAGATAGCGTTCAGATCGAAGAATCATGCGGTTAAAATATTCTGGATGCTTTGCGTACCAATTTTCATGACGTTTTAGTCGCTTCAAGCCTTTTTTGCTTGGGGTGGTGGTTAATTTATAGCCACTTATCAGACGGTCCCATATGCTCTTTGTTGGGGTGAAAGGGGTTTCCGCAATTAAGTCAGCCTCCTCTTTTTCCTGAATTGAAGCTGGAAGAGGGGTGACAATTACTTCATCTTGCAGGATGATAATTTCATCCCCCCTTGCATTTGTTGCTGCCATTAATGGTAGCGAGAGATAAAGACATATTATTAACAAAAGAAGGTTAGTTGTTTTAGAAAGCATCTTTTTTTAGCCTGAATTCCTTAAATTGATTAACGTCTTGAGCTAAAAAAAATGGGTTTGTTTTTAACTCCTCGGAGATAGATGAGGGTAATGTTAGATCCAGATTCTTACACTTAGTAAATCTTTCTCTTAAAATTTTATTGTCTGCAAAGATTGTGAGAGCAAACTTAATATTATTTAGTGTGTATTCGTGTGCACAAAAGACTTTTGTCGTTGGTTTAAGTTTTTTTAATTTATTCAATGACGCATACATTTGTTCAAATGACCCTTCAAATATGCGACCGCATCCACAGGCAAAGAGTGTGTCACCACAAAAAAGATTTTCATCGTCGAAATATACAATGTGATCAAGAGTATGCCCAGGCGTTTCCATGACCGTGAATCGCAAGTTAATATCGTTAATGAAAATTTTATCTCCCTCAACTACCTTTTGGTAAGGAAAATCAAGACTTGGCGATGCAGGTGCAAATATTTGGATATCGGGATAATGATTGAGGAGCTCTTTGACGCCGCCAACATGGTCCGGATGCTTATGCGTGATAAGGATTGCGCGAAGACTCAGCTGGTTTACTTGAATAAAGTCAAATACCGGTTTGGCGTCACCGGGGTCAACAACGACCAATTGCTGCTCATTAGAGATTGCCCAGATATAATTATCTTGGAAGGCTCTAATTGGTTCGATTTTAGCTATTAAATTACTTGAATGTTCTATAATCATTGAGTATTAAAGTTTACTATGAAATCATCAGATATTTTAATTTATGACATGGTTTAATTCGACCGCAGGAAAATCCCTACTCGAGCATGAGATAAGGGTCCTACAACCTTTTTTAGAGGAAAAGTTTGGTTATTACGCCCTGCAAATTAATTTTTCAGAGTTCGATTTTCTAAAGACTTCAAGAATTTCTAAACATTTGTATAGTGCTGGCAAGTCAAAGAATATTGATTTCGCTTTGGACGCACTGCCTTTTGATACGGATGGATTGGACCTTGTAATCTGTCCTCACCTGATCGAGCAGATCAACGACCATGAGCATCTGTTTGAGGAGCTCTATCGAATTATTATACCTAATGGTTATTGCCTTTTATGGTCCTTTAACCCTTTTAGCTTTGCGGGGCTGCGCCATTTTTTTGGTTTCGATAACACCCCGCCTTGGAACAGCCGTTTCCTCTCAGCTGGCGCTTGCCAACAATCTTTGAAAAATAAGGGTTTTGTAATTGAGCAGGCGCGTGTGTTTCATTATCAACCCCTTTTTTTGGATGAAAAATATCGACATTACAGTTTCCTCGAGTCTGCTGGTGATCGATGGTTTCCATTGCTGGGGAATGTATACTGTGTCATGGCAAGAAAGGATGTGCCGGGCATGACGCCAATTAAACCCAAATGGAAGAAGGAGAAGAGGGCACGCGTGGTCCCCAATAAGACATGATTAAAATTTACACAGACGGTGCTTGTAAAGGCAATCCTGGTAAGGGTGGCTGGGGCGCTTTAATTCAGCTGGGTGGTGAGAGTATCGAAATTTTTGGTGGAGAGCTAAATACAACTAACAATCGCATGGAGTTAATTGCTGTGATAGAGGCCTTAGACAAGGTCAAGGCAGAACCGTCCAGGGTGATGGTTTTTACGGACTCAACCTACGTGCAAAAGGGAATCTCCGAGTGGATTCTTAATTGGAAAAAGAACGGCTGGAGATCGAGCA
>Ga0255758_10002475_pt1 | contig 17128 bp, 1 predicted proteins | sample 011ome_24_FD_179958 | JGI IMG/M metagenome (GOLD analysis project Ga0255758, IMG submission 179958) | Coastal salt marsh microbial communities from the Groves Creek Marsh, Skidaway Island, Georgia - 011513CT metaG (version 2) | ecosystem: Environmental > Aquatic > Marine > Intertidal zone > Salt...
ATAGTATATAGTACAATGCAGCGTGGATGGGGTACCCTAAGAGTATGAATTTATCTGAGAACGGGTAAAAGGTGCTTGTGCCCTGCCAAATGAAGTTTCGAGCTGCATACACCTCTTCGCGATAGTGGTCAATGGCGAAGAACCAATGAAAAAACAGCATGAAATATCCCATGATTAGTGGTAAGTAATGAATGATGTGCCAAGGATTTCTTCTGGCTTCAAGGGATTGGATGCTCCCATAAATCCCAGGTCCAACTATAAATAGAAAAGGCACAAAAAGTGGGTGCAATACGCTGATGAAGCGGTCACCGACGAGGGCGGGATCGGTTAAAAGAAAGGACGCTACAACCACTCCGAAAAGAAAATAGAGGTAAGGGAGGTTGTATTTACGCACTCGGATACCGCCTAAGATCAAGGCGATGACAAGCAGGGAGATGGCTAGTATGACGTAATCTTTGTACATAGTGAAAAGGCGCCGGAGAAGGTCCTATGGACGAATATACCAAATAACTAGATCTCGAATTCACTTAATTATTTCTCTACTTACATGATTTGTCTTAATAAACGTAGTTAAGTTGAATTCAAAACGGGCCTGCAGCAATAATATCGTTTTGGATAAATTTATCGACATTTTGATAAGTTATTTGAGGCTATAAGACAAATAGAATTGATGTTAATAACTCAACGGAAACACGTAAAAATCGCTCGAATACAGGGGCAACAAGGGATTATCGGATTTGCCGCTATACTTGCACTTTATAGGCGCTCTAATGCGCTCAAGGTCAAATCGCCAGTGGTCTCAATCGAGACATTGCCATGTTGTTAACAAAGTTTAACTTTCTACAAATTCTAGTAACATGAAAAGTTTTTTAACCACAGCTTTATTCTTTGCAACTTCTGTGCTGTTTGCACAGTCTGATTGCTGGACAAATTTGAATACACAAAATAGTGGTTTGCCATCTTCAAAATTCAACTCAATTGTTGAATTACCTTCAGGAGAATTTCTTTTAGGATCAGATAATGGACTCATCATATATAACGGTGCAACTTTCAGATTCTTATCTACTGGAGAATTTCCCCTAGGATCAAAAGAAGTAAATACCATTTCCCTAAAAGAGGAGGGTGTTTATGTTGGGACAAATCATGGATACACATTTGTTGATACACTTGGACAGAGTGCAGTGTATGTTCAAGGACTTACAGGTCTTGAAGGAGATACGGTTGTGGCCATCGAAACAGACACACTTGGAAGAGTTTGGATTGGAACCGAGTCAGGAGTTTCAATTAAGACTGGACTGAATTGGGCGCAATGGGACAATTCAGTTCTTCCGTCTAATAAAGTTAATGACTTAATAGTTACTAATAGCGGCTCCATCGTTGTTGCTACGAATGCCGGGTTATTGATTTCTAGTTTTACAAATGGTTCCTGGACCCACACAACGTATACTAAGCAATCCACCTCAAATGGAATTCCAAACGATAACATTACAACAGTTTATGAAGATGCCTCCGGAAACTTGTGGTTGGGTACTCAGTTTGGAATCTCAATGTTTGACGGATCATCATGGTCGAAATATACAGTTGCAAACACAATAGGGTTAGCATCAAATGATATTAGAGGATTTCACCAAGATGTTAACGGCAATATTCACGTAGCCACAGCTTTTGGACTTTCAACCTTTGATGGGGCGGGGAATGTTTCACACTTATACTCGATGAATGGTCTGGGAGAAAATATTTTGTCTGATGTAATTTATTCTTCTTCAGACTCCTCATTATATATGGTATCGAATAATCCTGCTGGAGGGAATAATAACGGACTACATATACATAATGGCTCAGGTTTCGAAAATTACGAACGCGAGAATACAGGTATGCCGACGAATCAACCACTTCACTTGGGGATTTCTGGGTCAAGCGTTGTTTCAGGTTATGCAGACGGACTTTATTTGAGAGGCCCAAGTGGTATTGCACAACTTACCTCTTCAAATACGAATTTGCCTCACAACTCTATTCGTGATATAAGCCAAGACGACCAAGGCAACCTGTGGGTGTTGACGTCAGGAGGTATGTCAATGTGGAACAATGGAGCTTGGCAGACCTATGGTTCAAGCGCCGGGCTTTCCGCGTCTTACTTTTTAGGAGAGGCCTTGACAGATACTTCATTCATCGTATCTAATGCTTTCTCAACAGGTGTTGTGTATTTTGACGGTTCGGCCGTAACATCATATAAGAGTTTCAATACTTCTGGGCTAGCTACAAACTCACATAATGACTTTGAGCGTATGCCAAATGGTAAAGCTGCGATTGCTACTCAATCGGGCCTTAGCATCTTTGATGGGAGTACTTTTACATTATACCAGACAGGTGCCGGACTTTCCGCGAACAATGTGAAATCTGTTAAGTATGACCACAATCTAAATGTGTTGTGGATGGGCTACAATGGCGGGACTAACGGCCTTGCATCGATGAACCCAACTACGGGGACGATAACTAATTATTCTGGAGCCGCAGTCTCTGGAAACATAAAAGATATCGCAATAGGTCCAGACAGTGTCTTGTACTTCATCGCCGGCTCTTCTTACTACAGATATGACGCAAAAGTGGATTCATTAGCGGCGTTCAGTAGTTCAAATACCCCTGTTACATCAAGCGTATTGAATGACATAGAATACTTAAACAATCAGATTTGGCTTGCTACGGGCGATAAGCTTCATGTCATAGATGACTTTGAGCGTGGTGCAGTGGCCTTAACTATTGGCGATCCATCTACTTGTGACTTAGACTCCGTAATCGTCACATCCTTAGGTAATTACTCTAATATTCAATGGAATACGGGTGCCACTTCAGAATATGTTTCAACGGACACCTCTGCGAGTTTCTCTTACGTTGCCACTGACAACAATGGTTGTTTGTACTCAAGTAATATTGTCACCGTAACGATTTACCCAAATCCAATTGCAGATCTTTTTCTGACCAATGACACTACATTCTGTCTGGGAGAAAGTAATACGCTTACAACTTGGGATTATTTCGATACATACACTTGGAACAATGGAAATACTGGGGATTCTGTTTATGTTACTGATAACGGTATTTTCTGGGTCGAGGTAATGGATACTAATGGATGTTTTGCCAATTCTGATACCCTCCAAATCAATGTTTGGAAGCCCTTTGAGCTTGATTCTATTTGTATTCTAACGGTTGACACCTCCAACCATAACCAAATTATTTGGAACAAAACTTCAGGTGTTCGTACCTACGAATACGGTATCTACAAGCAAAACCCTACTACAGGTGATATGGATCTTATTGCAACGCATCCAGCATCAGGAGTCCTATCGGTTTGGTCGGATGTGAACTCGAATGCGGGGGTAACCTCTGCTCGATATGCGATTTCTGTTATAGACAGTTGTGGTAATGAAAGTGAGTTGAGTCCAATTCACAAAACAATGCACCTTACTATAAATGAGGGTATTAATGGTGAGGTCAACCTGATATGGGATGGATATGAAGGTATTGATATCGTTACTTATGAAATCTGGCGCGGTTCTTCACCAAAGCAAATGTTTAAAATCGATGAAGTTCCTGCCGCCAACTTTACTTACACTGATCTAAATGCTCCTGTTGGTCTTTTATTCTACAAAATCGTAGTCGTCAACCCATATATCTGTAACCCAACAGTCGGAAAAACAGGTGAAGCCGATGATTTTGGAACGACACAATCAAACATTGTTGATTACGCACTTACCGACAACGTCATTATTTATCCGAATCCATTTAGCACTCAAACTCGCGTTGTTTGGAGCAACCCAGATTTGGATCCTTATGATATCAGAATATTTGATGCTACTGGCCGATTAGTCTTCTATGAACCAGCCGTTCGCCAAACCTATTATGAACTATACAAGAATGACCTTCCAACAGGTGTATACTCCATCGAGATTACGAACGATGAGCGCCTCTTGAAGACAGACTTTATCATAGAATAAACCTATTTGAATCTACCTAATTATGAATTCGAACAAAACCAACAAACTTAAGCTCCTCTTAGTGGGGGCTTTTGTTGCTTTCTCGCAGTACGCAGCCTTTGGACAATCTTCCACGTATGAGAAGATGATTGTGAATGATGATATCACGAGTCAATACAACGTACGAGGTTCCTTGATAAATTCTGATGGTAACGTGGTCATCTACGGATATCAGTCTAAAAACAACTACGACCCTTTCTTTGCTGAGGTTAATCCCTCAACAGGAGATACAGTAAAATGGGTCGATGTCGAAGGAACATTGTTTCCGGAGCGAATGCGAAGCATGGTCGAGCTTCCCACGGGTGGATACCTTGGTGTTGGTTATACATCCCGAAATAGTTCAAATTATCCATGGATAATCAAACTGAAAGCAAATGGAGATACCGTTTTCACAAAATCATTCCATACTTATTCGAACACATTTAGTAATTGTACAAACACCCTACAAGGTTATTTCAATGATGCAATTGTCAATGGCTCAGGGGATCTAGTCGTTACTGGACAAAATGACAATTGTTGGCAATATTCAACACTTATTGCTCAAATTGATACCGCAGATGGAACTATTGATTGGGTAAAGGGTAATAGAACATTTAAGCCTCAATCTGGGATTACAGTAGAGTCATATAGAGGTAACGCCATTACTCTAGATGGTTCAAATTATATAGTAGTTGGTGGAGGATATGGTGGAAGTTCGGATAGAGGTACAATAATTAAGTTTGACTCTTCAGGGGACACGGTTTGGACGGCTTTTGCGCCGACGAGGGATTTATATGATGTGATTAAAGCTTCTGACGGCAACTATTATGCTACTGGTGAGTCGAATCCTTATAGCATAAGCAATAATGCAGCTTTTGTTAAGGTGGCATCTACAGGATCCGTATCACTTACAAAACATATTTCACCTTCTGGGACAAATTGGAGTTATGGTTATTCAATAGCAGAAGGTCCTAGCACAAACGAAATACTTATTGCAGGAGTTACTGATTGGACAAACGAAGGTTCTGATCAAACACTCCACAGTATAACTACGTCGGGCACAATAAACTACTCAAAACATTTTGGTTTCGGTGATTGGGTTGAGCGTACTTACCTATTGGTCGACGGAAATGATATTTATTTGACCGGTAATGAGAATTATGGAGGAAATGCTTGGCAGTATTATAACCTTTATGATAACGTTAGTAGCAACCCGCCACATCAACTAAGGCCAACTATTTCCAAGCACAATTCAGATGGCGATGTTGATTTATTGAACCTCCACAATAGCGCTAGCATTAGTGGGAGTGCACTTTGTCAAAATACAAGACTGTGGAAATATGGTAATTACACCAACTTCAGCTATTCTTCCAGCGATATGTCCTCTAACGATTTTTGTTGTAGTAGCTGGACTAACGAGGTCGAAGTTTATGGTTCAGGAACCGTCACATTCGAAGCAGACGATAAAAATGGTAACACTAGAACAATAGATATTTCATTCGATGCAACACCACAACCAACCATTGCAGGTTATGATTCTTTTTATAACATAACATATACAGCGTGTTCAGGAGACTCATTACTGTTGGTGGCAACGGGTGGTGTAAATTCATCATTTGAGTGGTTTATTGATGGAAGTAGTACATCATTCTCAGATAATGATTCCGTTTATATTTCAGAATCTACAAACCTCCATGTGAAAGAAACCACTTCAGCCGGTTGTACTGGAACAACATACCAGACTATTACGATCAATTCTGATCAGGTTGCTATTACTACTCAGGATTATCCTCAGAAGTTCAATTCTTCAATTGGCAATGGGTCAGATACAAATACTAGGAAGCCTAATGCTTTTAAATGGGCATTCAACCAGGACATTGAAGCTTGGATAGCCCCAATCGGAGGATATAAGCAACAAAACGCACAGCAATATTTAGTCAAAGCCTCAGAATTAACTGCCTTTGGTTTAAATGAAGGAAGCAAAATCAGTAAAATTGGATTTGATTTCTTGGATGGGTATACGAGTACAGTTCGTGAAATGCAAATTCGTATTAAGGAGACAAGTGCGAACGCGCTCTCACTTTGGAACTCATTTTCAAGTGTAGGAACACAGTTTGATGATTATTGGTATTATCCATCTATTACATCAGGGGTAAATTACTTCCCTTTTTCGAGCGATTATACATGGGATGGGACTTCTAACTTAATTATACAGGTTTCCTACGTTAATGATAGTTGGTCCTCTGCCGCTTTAAATCCTCGAGTCAAAATAGGTGATGTTGGTTACGATGCTACACTTATAGGTTATGGGACTCAAACGAGTAGCCTGGGTCAATCAAACCCTTCTGCGTATAAGAAAACTAAGTTTAGACCTAATATTTATTTTGAAGCAGCTAAAGCACCATTACAAGATACAGTGGTTGGTTGTAGTTCGGATATAACTCTAGAGGTTGAAAATTCCGGCTATCAGTTTCTTCAATGGTCTACAGGATCTACGAATTCTTCCCTATCTGTAAGCTCCGCTGGACAATACATAGTTCAAATGCTGGATGCCAATTTCTGTGTATCAGTGGATACCGTACAAGTATTATTTAGCACTCCTTCTGTAACGGCGACGGCAACATTAACAAATGGTTGTGTTGGAGATAATAGCACTATTACGGCATCTGGGAGCTATGATACGTATATATGGAATACAGGAGCTTCTGGGAATTCGTTAACAGTTACCGAATCGGGTAGTTATATCGTTACTGCTTTTGATGAGTACAGTTGTACGGCAAAAGACACTATTGACATAAATATCGTTGAAGCGCCCCAAATAGTGATTAAAAATCAGGGGCCAGCGGCATATACAGGAGGAACCTTACCTGGAACTTATGGTGGATCAAATGCCACATATTTAGGTAGTTACGAAGGCAGCCATTATTATTTTGTTTCAAGCTGGGCTCAATGGGATGCGGCACAAGCATATGCTAATAGTTTAGGAGGTCACTTGGCTCGTCCTGAATCTCAAGGAGAAGCAGATTGGATTCATTCTAAAAAGCAGTCAGTTAATTGTTGTGATGGAACATATATAGATATTGAATGGAAAAACAATAAGTGGGTCTACTCCAATGGAGAAGAGATTTCAATAAATTATTTTAATAATTCATATGCCAATGGATCGGGGAGTTATGTTCCAAGTACTAATTACACCCATATGGAGGTGAATGGTACAAATTGGCAAGCATTATACTACACCGACACTAGACCATTTTTGATTGAGTTTGATCCGACTGATCAAATTGTTGCATCAGGCGATGCCTTTTGTGATTCAGTAGAGTTGAGCGCCAATAGTGATTATGATTCTTATGAATGGAAAGACAACGCAGGTAATGTTCTAAGTTCAAGTAAGTCTTTTTGGATTAATGCATCTGAAACTATTGAATTGGATGTGAGCGTTATAAAATCGGATGGAACAACTTGTGATCTCGCATCAGGTGCTGTGGGTATAACTATTAATAATACACCGCAAATTACATTGACAAACAACTCGGGATCCACGGATTACGATGGAACTAACGCAATATCTCTGACAGCAAGCTCATCGGGCTCAAATACATCATATTTATGGAGCACCGGTGCCAACACCGCCTCAATTTCGGTAACATCTGAAGCCCTATATCAAGTAGTTGGAACGGAAAATGGATGTTCGGATTCGGTATCATTAAGAATTTATGAGCCTGTTTTCGTCGATGACGACGGCTCAGATTCCAATGGGGATGGATCTTTAAGCAATCCGTATGCTACTCTTTCTAAAGGATATTCCGAAGTAAGTGAGGGCGGAAAAATATATGTGCTACCAGGAACCTATGAGGAAGAACTGACTATAACCAAGGCTGTGAGCATAATGAGTAATTATGTTCGTCTAGGAGATACATCCGCAATTGCTAATACAATTATTGAAGCAGATAATGGTGAGTATGCGCTTAAAATTAAACCATCTTCACAGTTAACAGAACCAGTTGTAATTCAAGGATTCACAATTACCGGAAAATCAAACAACCAATACTCGGCAGCTATAGACGTTGAATCCGCGAATCAACTCAACGGCGACCCTATGGTGATATTGCGTAATCTGTTGTTTGAGGATAACAGCGTTCAATGGGGATGGAGTGAACCAGCCGCGGCACTTTCAATTAGATATAGTTCTGGTGTTTTATTGGAAGAATCGTCATTTATAGACAACAACCCGTCCCAGATCAATAATCCTTCTGTAGTTTCTGTAACAAACTCTTCTAGATTGATAGTTAAGAGGTGTTTGTTTAAAGACAATTTCTCTAGTTATTCAATTATATCATTGTGGAATGGATCGAATACGTTGGAGGTGGAAAACACTTACTTTACTGGCAACATAGCTCATGACGGGTTGATTCGAGCGAGAAGTTGGGACAATGATGTGACATTAAATCATATTACACTCAACGAATCCAATAATATAGGTTCTCATGCTTTTGTTACAGAAGGCAACAGTGAGATGACGTTAGAGAATAGTGTGGTCTTCAGCTCAAATTCTGGAACGAGTTTATGGTACGGTGAAAGTAACTCTTCTTTTAATGTGGGAAATTCCGTCATTAAGGTTACGAACGGGCTTATACATCCTAGTGCTAATGTATCTTCTTTCTCCTCATCTAATGTAATCGAAGGAGACCCTAATTTAAATATAGACGGAAGTCTCGGCAATACATCTCAAGCTATTGGATTAGCTTCTAGTAGTGTTCAGACCGACTTTAACGGATTGACCAGACCAAATCCAGCGGGATCTAATAATGATGCTGGTGCTTTTGAGAGTAACAAAGCAATAGGAGATTTTGATGTTTCAATTGCTAATTGCGGTTATCTATTGACCGCTGATGTACTTAATTCGAGTAATTATATAGTTTCATGGGAACTGAACAATCAAGTTGTATCGACAGACGAGAGTTTTGAAGCAACATCATTAGGAGTATATTCTTTGACAGTTGTAAGTACTGACAGGGCTGATACAATATCAACGAGTTTTAACTTGAATAATCCATTAACCTTTGATATCATAAACTATGGTAATTCATGTTCTGCAGTAAGCAATAGTAATGGTTTTATTCAATGGGGTAATATTCAAGGCGGTGTTCCATATACTTCAGATTGGTGGTCATATAGAACAGCGATTTTTTATTCTAATGGCACTCAGTTTGATGGCTATTGGCATTTAGATAATAATGGCACATGGACATATAATCGAGACAATATGTCCGATGGCAGCTATTATGTTTTAGTTGAAGATGGATCAGGGTGTATTTTACGAGATACAATAGAAATTCTAGAACAAGATCAAGATACTTATTATGTAGGTCCTGGCGGGAGCGATCTTAGTTCAGGCTTGACGCTTCAACAACCGTTCGCAAGTATTCAAAGAGCACTAAATGCTACATGTGCACGCGACACCATCATACTATTAGACGGGACATATTTTGAAGATAGTTTGGTTGTCGATCATGAAGTTGTAATCGCATCTCAATTTTTATTGGATAGTGACACTTCGCACATTGCGAATACAATGATTGACGGATCCAATGAAGCATGGATAATGTCATGGCAGACCAATAAATATAATTGGTCTGATACGGCTTATAATAAAATTATTGGTGTGACCATTCAAAATGGTAACTCAAACTCTTCTGATCGAGCGGGTGGGTTGACGTTAGATTATAGTCACCCTATAAGCATAGAAAATGTAAGATTCGTAGGTAATAAAAACACCTTTAATCAAGGAGGTGCTTTATGGGCCAGAAACTCTTCTAGACTACACATGCAAGATGTGGTATTTAAAGAGAATTCTACAAGTCACGAGGCAGCTGGATTCTATGCGAGCTATGCATATATCTCGGGGAATAATTGGAGGTTTGAGAAGAATGAAGCAAATAATGCTGCGGCATTCACAGTTTGGGATCCAAGGACGTTTGATGTTACTGATGTAGTCGTAAGAAATAACACTTCCTCTGGCCAAGGAGTGGTAAAAATTAACCCATACGGGCTTACGAAGGACACTTATTTGAAAAACTGGCAAATCAGAAATAATGTATCAAATTATGGTATTTTATACATCGATGACGGTCCTCGCGGAAACAACAAAAAATTGTACTTCGACAACTTATTAATTGTTGATAATGCTATTAATCAAGATGAGGGGCCAGGTATTTATTTTACTAGTTCTTCTGGAACACAGATATTCAGGAATGCAACTATTTACAACAATATAGCTGGAAACCCGAATAATTCGAGAAGCGCTCAGGTTTATTTAAACAGCAGTAATAGTGCAACCAATATTATTTTCTTAAACAGCATTATTGGTTCCACAAACGGATATGCTATAACTAGTACAGATTGGAACACCTCATCAATTACAGCGGAATATTGTTTGATAGAAGGAGGAAGCTCTAAGATTGATGAAGGTACTAACACCACAGTTTCCACATCTAATATCATTACAAATTCACCATATTTTAATGACGCATCTTCTGGTGATTACACCTTGTCAGACGTTTCAAACTCTATTGGCGCAGGTGTTAGTTCTGAGACGATTAATTCCCTTTCAATTAGTGCACCAAACACAGATTTGGTCGGAACGGCAAGGCCTTATCCGACTTCTTCCGACCCTGACTTGGGTGCGTATGAGAACATACTAGACGAACCGCAAGTAGGGATATCGGCGGTAATTTTAAACAATGGTTTCTGTAAGACCAATAACGGGTCCATTACAGCAAACCTACTTAATTACACTGGAACAGCTACGTATTCATGGTCGAGTAGCACATACCCTTCTTGGACCTGGAATAGCACTCAAACTGCGAGTGGTCTTGCCTCAGGCGATTATAAGGTGGTTGCTAGCGATGCAACTTCAGGAACAAAGATTGATTCTACGGAAATCACAATTTCAACCTTGCCTAGTATTTCAATTGTAAACACGAGTAATCCGGTATCATGTTTTGGCGATAACGATGGTGAATTGATGTTCGAAATTTATGGAGGTAATCCATTGGGTGGATCTCAATATTCGTACACTGTTGATTACTTACAATCAATGGCTCAGGCAACAGGGGTAGTGCTTCCAAGTAATGGATATTGGTTTGATTCGGACAATTCAAGCGGTAACCGAACCAACAAATACAATGCGGACAACTGGAATGGCAACCCAATTTACCAGGGAAAATATTATGTTTCAGTAACCGATCAAGACGGTTGTACGTTTACAGACACAGTAGTAGTTGGATATTCTCATGAGCTTCCTGTTGTCAACATTACAACTTTAGCTAGTGATGGTACATCAGGTCTAACGAGTATGTGCGAAGGCACAGGTAATACCATAAGTCTTACAGCTAATGTTACTGGTGGCGGTGGAACGAATACCTTTAATTGGAGCAATGCATCTACTGCTCAGACGGTGGGGGTAGTTCAGACGGATGAATATTATGTGGAGGTAACAGACCAATATACTTGTGTAGGTAAAGACACTATTGATATATACTTCCAAGCCGCGCCGCAACTTGTAGTTGAAAATGGTGCTGCCGCTGTTTTTAGTGGTCAAGCATTAACAGGCACTTATGGATCAAATGCAACGTACTTAGGCGAGCACAAGAACCATCACTATTACATGGTTCAAAGCAATCAAAGCTGGACTACGGCGAAGGCTGCTGCCGAGGCATTGGGTGGATACTTAGCTATTCCGAATGATGCCGCGGAGAATCAAGCTATTGATAATTTAATAGCCGCAGCAAATGTGCGAGATGAAGCTTTCATTGGAATATACTGGAACGGATCGGAGTGGTTAGACGTACTAGGGAACTCAGTTTCTTATACAAACTGGTGGGGTAGTCCAACTAACCAACCCTATGATCAACCATTTAGTGATTACCCTTACGCTAGAAAAGGTTATTGGGGTACTGATTGGTACAATGACTGGAAGTGGAATTCGCGCCCATTCATAATTGAATTCCAACCCCAAGACGCACCTGTGACATTCAACCAAGCGTTCTGTGACAGTATAGAGTTAAAAGCTAAGCCAATTATTTCTGCGGACGGTCCAGGGTTTACCGAAATTTTTTGGACTAATTCTCAGGGAGATACAATAAGCAATCTTGAATACGCAACTTTCTATTCGGATACAACAATAACACTTCACGGGTTATTTACGCGAAGTGACGGTCAAACGTGTGAAGTTAGTTCTACACAATACAGTTTTGATGTATTTAGTTCTCCAGAATTGATAGTGACAAATTATAGTGGGACTGCGGATCTTTTAGGCGGTGATACAATTGTCTTAGTTGCATCAACTGATATCGGAACTATCTCTTGGATAGATTCAGCCGGCACTGTTACAAATAACGATACCTTGTACGTTACAGAGCCAGGCACATACGCGGCTCGAGCATTGACCTCAACTTGTGAATCGATTGAAGAGGTGCAGATTTATAAGCCTATCTATGTCGCTAAGACTGGATCGGACGTAAATGGGGATGGAACATTTGCTAATCCATTTAAAACTATTCAACATGGTGTGAATACGGCTTCTCAAGGACAGAAGGTTTATGTTTTGCCCGGTACGTATGAAGAACAAGTGATTATCACAAAAGGCGTATATCTAACATCTAATTACGAGCGTTTGACGGATTCTTCTGCGATAGGAAATACTGTAATCAAGCCGGGCTCCACTGCTAAAATTGAAGATCAGAATAATTCAAGTAATTACAGCTATGGTGGTGTTAGTGTTGTTAATACAACAGGCGATGTTACGATCAGCGGATTCACGATTAAAGATTTTGAAGTTTATTACGAAGACTGGTGGCGCTCTGGTGCAATATCAATTAATGAAAACAGTGGATACAAGGTTGAATACAAAAACATTGTTGTAACAGGCACTAAGCAGAAGCAGAATCAATCTTGTTGTTCTGCGGCAAAGGTCATTACTGCAAATAACTCCCAGAATGTTGTTTTCGATAACGTTACAATTAAGAATTCAGGGAGTGATATTCGCGACATCCACAGATTGGCATTCTTGAATAATGTAACACTTCATGCAACAGAGTTGATAATGAAGGAAAATTATTCGAGCGGCCCATTATTCAGACTCGAGAACAACTCTGAAATGACCGTAGTCAACTCTGTATTTGCGGACGGGTTAGGCCTTAGTTGGAGTCAATACCCTATTTGGCTAGAAGGTGGATCGGATTTTATTTCGGTTAACTCAACGTTCAAAGAGATTGAATCTAATCCATACGATGCAGCATTCTATGTTTCAGGATCAGGTTCAGATATTCTTTTATTTAACACAATGATTGAGGCTAATGAGGTTTTATATCACAGTGGTTCGAATAACACCCTAGAAATTGTTAGTTCTTTGATTCCTTCGACTGCGGATCTTGATCATTCAGGTTTAACTCTAACGTTAGATTCGGCTGATGTGATTTTTGCGTCAGCTCAAACCAATTCGAATTACTCATTACCTGCAAATTCAGCGGCAATTGGTAAAGGTTCTGCTTCTCATTCATGGAAGGGTGAAGTTTATTTTGCGCCGTCGGATGATATTTATGGAAAAAGCAGACCTGTTCCAGCAGGATCAACCGTTGATATTGGAGCAGTTGAAAGTGACAAGGCTGTTGGCGATTTCGATTTTTACATAGTGAATTGTGGGGATCAATTAGATATCAGCGTATTGAATTCGGATGCTTACAACGTTTCTATTTCTGGACCAGCAAATTTTGCAGCGACAAATACAACGTCACTATCATTAACAGTATTAGGTCAATATTCTATTACTGTTTATGATTCTTTAACGTCATCAAGCTTAACCAAGTCTCTGAACTATAATAATCCATTAGAGATAGGATTTATTTCGGTTCAGGACGCATGTCCTAGCAATGGCGGTTATGGTATAATTACGATGGGTGAATATTCAGGAGGTATTAGATTTAATTATCCGAATGATACATATTGGGCATACACTATCGATGTTATTGATTCTTCTGGTAACTTCATAGTGAATAATTGGCATGAACCAGATTACTCAGGGCACCGAAATAATATTAACGTTCAGTCTGGAGTTTACACTATAATTATCACAGATGCTACTGGTTGTAGTGTAACGGAAACTGTTACGATTGAAGATTTAATTGGTTCAAAGTATTACATTTCAACTACCGGGTCTGATGCTGCCACTGGTACCTATTCAGACCCATTGGCCACTATTCAAGAAGCATTGAATAGAACTTGTGATGGAGATACCATTGTTTTATTTGACGGTGAGTATTTCGAAAATATAGATTACACAAGTCAGTACTTGCCGTATGTAACTATTGCTTCTGAATTCATTGAAGATGGCCAATACAGCCATATTGCGAATACTATTGTAAATGGTATGGACGAAGATCCAGTCTTTGATATTTCACAGCACGAGAATTCATCCGATACTATCATTTTTATTGGATTCACCATTACTAACGGTAAATCTTCGAATTGGTATGGTGGAGGTGGAATTTCCATTAACTATTCCAACGTTGCCTTAAAGGATATGGTAGTGACAGGAAACCGTTCAGGTAGTGATGGTGGTGGTATTGGAATGGATGGAGGTGAGCTGAATCTTTGGAACTCACTTATATACAATAACATTACAAGTGGAAATGGAGGAGGAATAAGTTCACACTACGTCGAAAGGCTAGATGGACATGGTTCTACTGTTATTGAGAATAATAAAGCGAATTCAAACGGAGGAGGAATTTCATATGGCCATGGACATTGGGGATCAACTGAAGATTTCTATGTTAAAGGCTTTATTGTTAGAAACAACTCCGCGAATTATGAAGCAGGAGGGCTATATGTAAGTAACTGGGGAAATAACAATAGCACTTTAGATCTCAGTCGTCTAAAAATTGTCAATAACCGCTCAAATTATGGGTCTGTCGGAGGTATATATGTCAATAACAATGGTGAAGATGCAACCATGTCAAATGTGATAATTGCCTCGAACCGAAGTAATGGAACTGGTGGTTTAAAAATTAGCAATGTTGATTTGAACATTGTCCATTCTACAATATATGCGAACCCAATCTTGGATGGTACTTCGTCCAATGATCAGGTTGAATTGAGCAATAACGCTAATGTTCTTTTCCTAAACTCTGCAGTTGGAGGACAACAGAATGTTGGTAATTCAACTGCTCATACGTTCTACTTTAACGATTGGGATACGACATGTGATTTGACCATTGTTAATTCTATTGTTTCAGGTGGGGTTAATTCAATGGATAATTACTATAGTAGCCCAGTAAATGGAACTCCAATTGGACAGGCATTGTATTTGGTAGATCCAGGTCAAGACGATTACATGTTGAGCCCTGTGAGCCAAGGATTGGGAGCAGGGGTTTCGACATATTCTGGAATTACGATGCCATACTTGGATATTGAGGGAATATCTAGACCCAACCCAAGTGGGTCAAATCCTGATGTTGGTGCGGTTGAAAGTCCATTAGATACCGCGACCTTCGGCGCTGCATATGAGATACGCAACAACATTGCTTGTGATCCTACTTATGGTAGATTGAAGGTTATACCATTAAATGGTTCGGGAAGTTACAAGTATGAATTGGATGATTTGACTGGTTCAGCGACGTTTAGTGATCAATTGAACGTGAGTAGTTGGACGTATTCTAGCTTGTATTCTGGTGATTATCTCGTAACCATTACTGACTTGAGTTCAAGCAGTGTATTCACTGATACGGTCACTATTTCGGGTAAGGATACATTAAACTTGATCCTCACCTATAACGACATTTTCTGTGCAGGAGAGGATAACGGATCTATTTCAGCATTAGTAACAGGTGGTGACGGCTACTATGACTACACTTGGACTACGATATCAAATTCAAGCTGGCCGAAATCGAACATTCTCAACAACTTGTATCCTGATGAATATTTTGTTACTGTTAAGGATGGTGATAATTGTTTTCTTGAGGATTCGGTTACACTGACAACACTCCACAGCTTACCGGCAGTAACTATTACAGGTAATATTAATAAAGGCGGAAGTATTGTTCAGACGACTAACCCTCAGGTTAGAGCATGTGCTGGCGATATTGTGACGCTTGATGCAGGAGCTGGATTCGAATCCTATAATTGGACTACTATTGACCAATTAAATTCATGGACTACTCAAACTCTGAGTGCTTCGTATGAAGAAGGTTTCTACGTTACAGTGATTGATAGTTTTGGTTGTGCGAATTCAGATACTGCGCAAGTATTTTACGTACAAAGCCCATCTATTTTTGCATCTAATGTGAACACAAACATTGGAAGTAGCTACCAGCAGGTTACTTCTTATGTTGTAGGCTCGAATCAATCTACTGGCTTCAATAGTGAGCCTAAGCCATATGGCGCGAGTGAAAGATTTGCTAAGATGCAGTTCATCATTCCAGCTAGTGAATTGATTGCAGAAGGATTAACAGATCAGACAGCTATTAACTCTCTTGGTTTTGAAGTAGACTTAGCATCAGGTAGTCCGGTGCAAAACTTCAAAATCAAGCTGAAGAATACTACATCTAATCAATTAAGTAGCAACTTTGAGTCTGGCCTGACGCAAGTGTATAGCTTTAACATTTTAACGGCTGGTGAAGGCTGGAATACGCATGAGTTCGATCAAGATTTTGTTTGGGATGGAACTAAGAATTTGCTTGTTCAAGTTGAGTATTCAAATGTAGCATTTACTAATGCTTCAAACTCCTATTTAGTGGGACACCAAACTTCTTATACAAGTTCTTCTGTAGTAACCGACTGGTCTTCAAGTGTAAGTAATCAAACTACAGCGAATAACACCTTCAATTGGAGGCCAAACATGAAGTTTGGCATCGACAAAGTTCAGGCGACAGATACGCTTCGTGTTTGTGATTTAACCTTGCTCAACACGACGGATGACTACGATACCTATTCGTGGTTGGTGAATGGAACTTCTCAGAGTACTCAGTTACGATACTCTATGAATTCACCAAATACAGTGGTGCTTAAAACTGTAGATGCTGCTTCATCATGTACAATGTATTCGGATACAGTTCAAGTAT
>Ga0255758_10002476_pt1 | contig 17113 bp, 20 predicted proteins | sample 011ome_24_FD_179958 | JGI IMG/M metagenome (GOLD analysis project Ga0255758, IMG submission 179958) | Coastal salt marsh microbial communities from the Groves Creek Marsh, Skidaway Island, Georgia - 011513CT metaG (version 2) | ecosystem: Environmental > Aquatic > Marine > Intertidal zone >...
ATTAAAAGACCATTTCAAAAGACCATTTCAAAAGACCATTTCAAAAGACCATTTCAAAAGACCATTTCAAAAGACCATTTCAAAAGACCATTTCAAAAGACCATTTCAAAAGACCATTTCAAAAGACTTATTAAAAGACCATTTCAAAAGACTTATTAAAAGACCATTTCAAAAGACTTATTAAAAGGACTTATTAAAAGGACTTAAAGCGGGGGACACTCATTTACCGATATCCCACTCATTTACCGATATGTCACTCATTTACCGATAACTATAAAACGAGGGATTACGCCGGCTTGGTGGGTGGACCGTCGTACGGGGTATGGGGCGGGTAGGGTGCCGGGTACGTACGTACGGACGGTTGGCGGGGGCAACAGTACCAGAAAATATACAGTGGACTATATTTTCACATAGAGTTACGAATCAACTAGCACCAGTAGTCATTGGTTCATCTAAACAAATACCATTATGTCGCACCTGTTATTTATATATTAATAATTTATAAAGAGACGGTTGTCACGGTTTTGATAATAAAAATTTAGAGAATGAACTATTATATAACTGCTACAATATATGTGACAACTATTATTTTGTAGATGATGATAATAGTAAAAAAATATATTTAAGTATATTATATGTATATTAATAGTGATAGTGATGAAGACAGCAATTCTCTATTTAATGAATTTTTAAGGTCTTCTTCATCTATATCCTACGTCGCATCTGGTGCAGGTGGAATCGGGCTGGAAGTAGTGAATCCAACAAATAAAACCTATAATATATTATCTACTGATAATGCAAATGTTGTTTGTTCAAAATTATTTATAAAGATTCTTCCTATTTATAATGTAGAACCAGTTAAAGAAATTCTACGGTATTCTTCAGTATCGGTTTATTCTTCATTATCTACACAATTCATTGATGAAGTTAATTTACAAAATAGAATTTATAAAATCTCTAACTTTGGATTAGAAGCTATATGTCCTCCGGTTATTAACGCACAAATACATGATAATGATATTACTGAAAAATTTATAGATTTATTAATAGAAAAACCAGATAACAATAGTGGTTCTATTAAAAATGGTTTATTATCTACATTGAAAGAGCGGATTCAAAATAATAATGATATTCAGTTGGGAGTTATTGCTATGGGATTTACTGAAAATTATATTACATTACATAATGCAATGAAAAGCTACCCGAAAGTAAGAACAGATTATTTTAAAAAATTAGCAGTATATGAATTAATTCGGTTATATGACTTGGGTTATTTACATGGTGATTTTTCACTTTCTAATATATTAATTAATCCTGATTATATTTATACTGGAAAAACAGGTGAAAACGATAAAGGACGGGCTATGTTAATAGATTTTGGTGCATCATTTTCTGTTCCACCAAGAAAAAATGATACTGGTTTGAGTATAAAAGATAAGATAGACATAATGTTAGATACTCCAGTACCTTATTTGAAAAATATTATTCCTCGCACATTTTCATCAAATAATTGGACTTGGTTGGTTTCATTTTCCAGTATTCTTTCGCTTCCTGATATCTTAGAGATGATAACAAAATTATTCAACAGAATCGTTAATCATAATCGTATAATGATACAGATGATTAAATCTGAATATCCTGATATATACAAACAAATGATAGAATACAACAATGATTTGGATTATATATATGTTGGTGGAAATGACTCAGGTTTTAACGATATTGCGAAAATGAAAGCAATATTCAATGCCGCTAATTTAGATATTAAATCTATAGGAAAGAGATTAAAACGTATAAAAAATACAAAATCAATGAAAAAAGGCGGTAGAAAGCATCGTACCCGTAAAGGAAATAAATCTAAGAAGCGTGTCACAAAAAAGTCAAAAAAGAGTCACCGATAATTGAGTAAAACGAATAAAAACCGCAAGATATTATGTAGAAAATTTACATAATATGTAAGGTTCTCAAAAAGGTTTGATAAATTACATGTTATTAAAAGTATAAACAATCCAAGTAGTTAATGCAAATAAAATTCCTCCCCATACGGTGTCCATAATAGCAACGTTCCACTCGTAATTTTTAAATATAGCCAAATTAGTGGAGTCAAAAACTCCATATATAATAAAACCAAGCAAAAATGCTTCTAAAATAGTTCTATGTGATTGTAAAATAAAATAATTCAATCCAATGACCAAGAAAAGATAACATAAAATCGCCGGAATGAACTGAACATTCATTGCACCGTGTTGAATTTTAAAAACTTGTGTTTGAAAAACAGATTTTGTCAAATTTAAATATATAAAATCAAGACTCAATAAAATGAGAGCAGAGAATAGTAAAATGTTTATTTTGTTCATTATATAATATTATATGAAAAAAAACAGCAAACAGGAATGCAAACAGAAAGAGAAAACCGACGATAAAAAGCACAATATTGATACATATTATGTAAAATAAATATCATAATATGTAAGGTTCTCTAATGGTAATATAAAATTGAGAAAATATAGAAAATAATAAGGTGTATAAATAACAAAATGAATTCTGTAGTACAAAGCGAAGATTATAGTTGGTATGGCGATGAACGTGTCGGTCGCACAAGGAAACATAGACAAAACACAAAAGAAATAAGTACAAATACAGAAGATAATTCTCATGTATTTGCAACGACAACAACAATAGTGGGAATAATATTATGCATGATAGATTACATGCTAAAAAAATAAAATTCTTCATCTTATTATTATTATTATTATTATTATTATTATTATTATTATTATTATTATTCAAATTCAGGATTCCATTTTTTATCACCATTACAAATATTTTGTATATGAATATTCTCAACTAGTGGTGAAGGCATGATACGTGAGTGTTCAAAATCAATTATCCATACATTTCCATCGCAATCTTCTATAAAATTATAACCAGTTAAATCCGGATATTCAATATTATGTAATACTAAATTACGCACAATTTTAACGACTTGGTCAAATAATTCTGTCGGTATATCCGTCGCATTTGCTCCATAAAAATCGGATAAATTCATATCTCCTATTTTCTTCATAACCATAGTTTTACTTTCTTCATTATATTCTACAATTTCGGGTACATTTACAATATTTAAGTTGTAGACATATTTTTGCATAAACCATTCTTTATGGCTTACATTTTGTTTTACATAATATGTATTGGGGTTTGCTAGGTATTCTTCCATTCTGGTGTGATATATGAATATAATAATGGAGGGTATTTAACTCAATTTTCTATTATATTTACATGAATAAATGGTGGGAAACGTTAAAAAGATGCAATGTTATAATAATGCACATTTATACAGTAAAATCTGGTACTTTTGTAAATAAAAATACATAGTAAATATGTAAGGTTCTCTAATACTTAAATAATATTTCCAAAATAATATTGAAATATAATAATCTGCCTCTATAAATGTTATATTATGAATATCTAAAATTATTATTCTATATTTTGTGTATAATTTTCATATTTGTCAATATTCTAGTATGTTTTTTGTAAAACCGTAAATAAAATCGCAGGTTCTCTAATGTGGGTAGATAAACCCCCCTTATTTTGAGTATTTTGTTGTAGTAAACTGAACATAAATCACAGGTTCTCTAATGTGGGTAGATAAACCCCCCTTATTTTGAGTATTTTGTTGTAGTAAACTGAATATAAATCACAGGTTCTCTAATTACCAACATAGGAATGGTTGAACGTTATTGTCTATAATATTTTTTATTATATATAGTATAGTAATGGATAAAGATAAAAAAACGAAAGTGACCAATAGTGATTTATTAGCCAATAGAAATAAATATTCAATTGATATTCTTGAAAATAATATTATGGAAAATCATCTTGATGAAAAAATCCTTTTGGCAACCCAAACCCTTACGCCCGAGTTTTGTGTGAAATACATATTAGATTTAGATATTGAAGGAGGTGGCGAAGAGTCGTATATATTTGACGTGTGTTACATATTAGAGTTCCAAAAACATATAACTGAAAAGGAACTAACAGATTTAATAGATTTTTAATCCCCCCTTTCTCCGAATTATATAATTTTTTCTTTATCAAGTTTAACTTCTGGAAGAACTTTCTTAAAAATTTGTTTGTTGCGTTTATCTTGGTCAACGTTATTGCCTAGAATATTCTTGAAAGTTTTCTCGTAGATAGTATGTTCTTTGGTGCCGACTTCATTGGCATCGGGAGTTTGTTTGCGATAATTAGAGATTAATGGGAAATGTTTGTTTTCAATTCTTTCAACAGTTTTATCCATCAATTCATCTGTAGATTTGCTTTTGTTCCATTTATCGGTTTTATAATAAACAACATCGCGTTTTAAGTCGGTGCAGTGTAATGGTCTGTCGGTAACATCAAGTTTATTCAAAGCTTTAATAAGAATATTGCTGATACTGTCAACGTAACCATTATTGCCGATGGCAACAAGGTCGCTGTTATTTAATTCAATAGAATTAATAAGGTCTTGTATGCTAATAGCATTTTTGCATTGATTATCTAAAAACATTTGCACATTAAAGGTATTATTACAATTGGTATTGTTGGTAGTATCGCCAATTTTGGGAACAATTTCTTGTATAGTTTTAACAAGTTCTCCATTTTTTTGCATAAGTTCTCCATTTTGTTGCACAAGTTCTCCATTTTGTTTAATAATGGTCATCATTAATTGTTTCTCGGTAGGTTCTTCTTCTGTGACAAGGTCTTGTTTTGATATAACTAATGTATTTTCAATGGGTTGTTCTTCTTCTGCGATATATTGGCATTTTTTCTTATGACGGGATAACCCTGATGCAAAATTATACTCTTTTCCACAATCACACTCAAATGCTTTGGCATTTTTTGGAACTAAAAAGTTATCATTTTTGTTACCATTTGTTATCATTTGATGTTTTGCAGTCAATATATGTGTATTATAATTACTTAGTTTACTGCATTTAAAGTTGCAATCTTCGCAAATATATTTTTCGGCATTTTCAGGCATTTTCGGCATTACCATTGTTACCTATATAATGATAATAGAAAAAATGCCTAAATCCTTTTTCCAAAAAGTATAAAAAAGAAGAAAAAAAGTTCAGTAACAAAAAAATCCCCCAAAATCGTAAATGACAGCATTATGCAGTGAACGGTATTTTTACATATTTCTGAAAAACTTATGGGCTTTGAAAAAAAAAATGGACATGGTTTTTCTATGTCCAATTTTGAAAAGTAGTATGAAGAATATTTTGTAAAAGAATGAATAAAATATATAAATCCCAAATCCAATATAAAGAAAATCCCAAATAAAAATCCCATATATATGTAAAGAAGAGTGATGAATTATGATGAGTTTCATAAAAAAGCGTATAGAGAAGGTTATAGTAATTTTGGCAAAAAAAATCTCCTAGCATACGAAGAAGAGAATAACTGCACACACAAGAATCCCGACACCGGAAAATGTATGTCGCAATATGAGTATACAGTGTATGAAAATAAAAAGCGTGCGTCAGGAATAAGCAAAGCTCCCATAACTAAAAAAGAATAAAAAAGTATATGATAATGAAAGATTATCATATAGTAAAGCCTCCTGCGAGAATTGAACTCGCGACCACTACCTTACAAGGGTAGCGCTCTACCACTGAGCTAAAGAGGCAAACTTCATATAATGAGATATATAGAATAAAGGTAATTTCTTAAATAGTTTATAAATAAAATAATAAATAAAATAATAAATAAAATAATAAATAAAATAATAAATAATAAAGAAATGGCGAATAATAAGAGTATATGGGGTATTCATATTCAAAATTCTTTGTAGATGAGAGCGAGTATGATAGTGAAGATGATAGTGAACGAGAAAGCTTAAGTAAAAAGATAAAGAATAAGGTGCCATTTATGAAAGGTCCAACGGGTGATAGTGTAGTGAATTCAGTAATAAGTGAATTTATAAGTCGTTCAAATATAGGTTTAGAAAAGTATGGAACAACATTGGATCGTGAAGATTTATCGCTGTTGGATTGGGTACAACATGCTCAAGAAGAATTGATGGATGGAATCTTATATTTGGAAAAGATCAAGAAGACTCACCAAATGTTAATTCCTGAAGTAAGTAATATAGAAAGAGAAGATTATTTGTAAAAAAATAAAAAATAAAAAAATACAATAAGAATAATAAAAAAAGTAGTAAAAAAGTAGTATTTATATTTGCTGGAACAAAAGATAGTTTGTTTGTGTATAACAGTATTATTAGAATCAATAGAATCAATAGAATCAATAGAATCTTTCCAAGTGACCGATTTGGGTAGAATATTAATATTATCTTGTTGTTGCAATAAAGGATTATTAGCAATGGTGTTGTTAATAGAATTATCATTATACAAAAAGTATCCATTATTATGTTCATCTTCACATTCACCTTCACTGTCAAAAAAGCTACCGTTAAAAAAATTATTCAACATATTATAATGTTGATAAAAAAAGTAGTTAAATTAAGGTTACAATGTAAAATAAGTTTAGTCTAGGTACTCTGTGGTGGCATCCACCCATTAACTCTAACGCAAATTTGTTCTCTACAGACGGGGCATTTTGTTCCACCAATAGTTTGAATATTATGAAATATGCAATCGGTACATAATTGATGACCACATCTTAATATGGTTTGGTTAGTTTCGCCTATATTATCAAAGCAAATCGGGCATTCATCTTGTTTAAAAGCGTGTTGAGAAGAAACAAGTTGTTGAATATTCGTTTTAGTAGCTCCATTGCGGTCTCTATTAATGGCTTCTTGATTAGGGTTGACCGCAGTTTGTAATATTCCACTATTTTCTAACAAACTCATTCTCCTTGAAAAATCACTGGTACTAGTAGAAGTCTCCATCATAGCAGTTAGAATATCAGGATTAATGTCATTAAATAGAGCCAAAGGTTGTAGTTGGTTATTGGTAGTTGCATTGAGTGGTTGGTTGCGTAGTCTGTGTGATCTACGTGGTCTCTCTGGTTGGTGTAATGGTCCTTGTGCAATAGGTGGTGGTGTAGTGGGTAGTTGTTGTAGCTGTTGTAGTTGTTGTAGCTGTTGTAGCTGTTGTAGCTGTTGTTGATGTTGTAGCTGTATTTGATGTTGTTGCTGACGTTGTACTCGCTGTCGTATTTCTCGCTGGCGTTGTCGTTGTCGTAATTGTAGTTGTCGTTGTCGTAATTGTAGTTGATGCTCGGCCTTTCTATGCTTGAAAAATAACTGTTCAGTACGGCGATTTTGAATAATATACCGTTTTCTAATTTGTCTACTTCTTTTTAGTCTTTCTTTTTTAATTAGTTTATCTCTTGCTCTTTCTGTCATCTTGTCTTGTTTGGCCTGTTCGCGAGCGATAATCTTGTCTTGTTTGGCCTGTTCGCGAGCGATAATCTTGTCTTGTTTGGCCTGTTCGCGAGCGATAATCTTAGCCTGTTTAGCTTGTTCGCGTTCCATAATCTTAGCCTGTTTAGCTTGTTCGCGTTCCATAATCTTAGCCTGTTTAGCTTGTTCGCGAGCGATAATCTTAGCCTGTTTAGCTTGTTCGCGTTCCATAATCTTAGCCTGTTTAGCTTGTTCGCGAGCGATAATCTTAGCCTGTTTAGCTTGTTCGCGAGCGATAATCTTAGCCTGTTTAGCTTGTTCGCGTTCCATAATCTTAGCCTGTTTAGCTTGTTCGCGTTCCATAATCTTAGCCTGTTTAGCTTGTTCGCGTTCCATAATCTTAGCCTGTTTAGATTGTTCGCGTTTAGTATTGTTATCAAGAATAAGGTGGTTAATGATATGGCAAATAGGTAGTTTATGTGTATTCATATTGTCAACATAAGGAATATTCCTGTTGTTGGTAATATCATGAATGGTATATAGAGTATCGGTCATTGTAAATTAAACATTAATTGTTGGTAATAGTTGGTGATAATGATATTGTGTGTATTTGTTCTCAATTTTCTACAAAAAGTAAGTAAAAAAATATTTTGTATGAAAAGCTTTTGCAATGAGTTGATATAACCATACGCCGGTTGATATAACAGTATGCCGGTTGATATAACAGTATGCCGGTTGATATAACAGTATGCCGGTTGATATAACAGTATGCCGGTTGATATAACAGTATGCCGGTTGATATAGTTATGTTAGTCCTAAATTAGCTAATTCATCGGCCCGTGCATTGAGATGTCTATATACGTGAATAAATTTGACAGAATGAAAAAATGGTAAAATATTTCTGGCTTGATTATATAATTTAAGAATGTGTGGTGCTTTAACCTTAAAATGACCATTCATTTGTTGAATAACAAGATTACTGTCACCCTTAATAATAAGATTATGAATACCTAATTCTTTAGCGGCTTGAATGCCGATAATCATGCCCATATATTCAGCAACATTGTTAGTAGATTTGTTGCCGACAAATAATGATCTGGACCAAATTTCCGTGTCATTTTGAAATATGACAGCACCGGCAGCGGAAGGTCCCGGATTATTTTTGGAACAGCCATCAAAGTATAAAACAAATTCCGTTTTTTTATTAAAAACTTTGTGTGTATTAGTTTTTGTAATAATTTTATTATTATTATTTTGAAAGAATGAAAGAATATTAGTTTGCATAAAAAATAATAAGTAATTTATATTATATAATTTTTAAAAAAAATAAAAACGTTAAAAAGAATATAAAGGAAATGTAGTAGTATAAAGTGCGTGTGTAGATAGTGTAAATAGTGTAGTAAATAAAAAAAATAAAAATGAAAGCTCTTATAGTGTAGTGGTTATCACTGTTGACTTTGAATCAGTAAACCCGAGTTCGAATCTCGGTAAGAGCTATTTGTACTGGCAAATAAAGTTGGCGTCTGGCGACCACAGGCGTGTTTACAATGAGTGCAGTAGAAAGCGACAATATGTAGCATATAAATGTACAATGATGAAGTAAACAAATGGGGGATGGTTATAAATCATCTTTTCGCTCTCATAGCTCAGTAGGTAGAGCACACGACTGTTAATCGTGCGGTCACAGGTTCAAGCCCTGTTGAGAGCGTATATTAATATACATAATGAGATTATAATCTTATTATGTATATAATGATGGAAAGTCCATTCGCGCGTGCAAATACAACATTTGTATTATATCTAGAGCCGTTCCGTAATAATTATCATAAAACATATCAGAACATAATAACTGTAGATAAGATGCCACCGGGTCCGTTAAGTGGAATGGTAAAAGCAATATCGCCAGTAAAGCTGTCCCCATTTCAGCAGTATGGTGAATTTTATGATGGAATGGGTTGTATGAATGTATTGTTGCGATTTCCAAAGGAAAGTGTGAATGCGTCGGTAAAGAATGGTGAAATGTATATGACAGCAGAGGATATACCTTCGGTGTTATCATATTTACAGAAAGAGGGTTATGAAGTAGATAGTGGAATGACAAAGTTAATGTTAAAAACGAAAGTAGGAATGTGTGGTGTAAGTGATAAGCGTTTGTCTGGTGATCGCCGTATGATATGTATGGTAAATTATGTAAAGTAAAATATAAAGTAAATATAAAGTAAAAATGTTAGTGGAAGGAGATGAAATATATATAAAAAAGTATTTTGGTTATGAATTGAAAGTGGATAAGAGTAAAAAATATGAAATAACTGAAGTATTATATAGAAGAAAATACCGTACAATGGTAGTACTAGATTATAATACATTATATGTAATAGAGGAGGAAGGTATAGAGTATGCAGAAAAGTGCAAGGTATATAGTATTTTATGTTGTATATAAAAAATCTATATAGATAGTAATAATAAAAAAAGATGGAAATGATAGTAGCAGTGAATAAGCATGGTATAATAGGAAAAAACAATAAACTGTTATGGGATATTCCTGAAGATATGAGGCATTTTAGAGGTTTAACGATAGATAATATAGTAATAATGGGTAGGAAGACATATGAATCATTACCGTGTCAAGGATTATCGAGGCGTATAAATGTGGTAATAACCCGAGAGCCTAAAAAACATAAAAGTGAAAATTCGTCTGTCTTGTTTTGTACATTTGAAGAATGTGATGAAAAGGTAAAAAAACTGTTAGAAAAATGCGATAAGAAAGTATTTGTAATAGGTGGTTCCGAAATATATGAAAAAATGTATAAAAGATGTGAAAAGATTCATGTAACAATGGTAGAAAATGAAGTGATGGATGGAGTAAGTATATATCGTTTGTTATGTGAAATCCAAGAGGTGTATAATTTAAAATGTGTGAAAGCTAAATGTGATGATGTGTGCGAAGAGTATGAATTTCAAACTTACGTTCGTGAATAATGTGTAAATAATATGAATTGAAAATCTATTGATATTATAAAAGAATGTTATCTTTGTTGGATAATATAAGAGGTCTTCCCGAAGAACCAAATGTAAAAGAAGAAAAGAAAGAAGAAAAGAAAGAAGAAAAGAAAGAAGAAAAGATGAAATTATTAAGTCAGGGAACATATGGTTGTGTATTTAGGCCAGGTATAGAATGTTCAAGTAATCAATTGACAACAAAAAAATATATAACGAAAGTACAAAAAAGTAAAAAGACATCAGCTCATGAGGTAGAAATAGGTAAAGAGATAAAGAAAATACGTGGCTATGAAAAATATTATGCTCCAATAATAGAGTCATGTAAATTGAAGTTAGGTGATATAAATAATGAAGAAGATATAAAGAAGTGTAAAATAATAGAAAATGTGGAATTAAAAGAAGAAACGTACGAATCAAACAAGGTCCCGTATGTAGGAAAGAGTACATTATTAGAGCGAGTATATGAAGATACAAAGAATATTCGTGGAATAGACTCTTATTTTAAGCGTTATATAGATAAGCATGTAGTATTGTTAAAAGGAATAGAAAAAATGAATGAAGCAGGTGTAATGCATTTAGATTTAAAAGAGAATAATATAATGTGTCGTGATAAGTCAGGTCGTCCAATATTGATAGATTTTGGTTTATCTGTGAATACAAAAAAGTTAGAAAAGGGTGATATAGAAGTAAAGGATCCATTTTTTTCTTATTCTGTAGAATATGGGCCTTGGTGTATGGATATATTGATGGTGATGTATATGGTAAATGAGACAAAGAATGCAAAAATAAATCAAGAAAAGAAAGAAGCATGGAGGGATGAGAATGCAACGCTGGATGAAATGAATAAGGTAGTGCGAGAGTATATGGAAAAAAATGTGGCTATATTGGAAATATTATCAAGTGAAGAACAAGAAAAATATAAAAAAGAGATGGAAGAATATTATAGTCCATTAATAACGGGTGGTATGATGAATATGCCAACATGGGGTAGTGTATATGATGAAATAATAAAGAATCATAAAAGTTGGGATAATTATGGTTTAGTTGTGATATTTCTAGGAATGTTAAAAATCTTGGGTTTAACAGAGGTAGTAAATAAAATCCCATTTATGAGAAAGTATCTAGAAATTTTGAAAAAAGTAATAATAAGTATGCCGGATAAGCGTCCAACCGCATATGAAACAAGAAAAGAGATAGAAAAAGAGATGCGAAAAGTAAAAAGAGAAGAAAAAAAAGAAATGAGAAATATATTAGAAAATGATTTAACAAATGTAGAAAAAAATAAGGAGCGTAATAAAAGTGTAATAGAAAAAAAATTATTGACATTGAATGAAAAAGATGTATTATTAAAAAAAGTTTATTGAATAGAAAGAAGATAATTGTAGAAAGAAGTATATTTGTGTATAAGAGTGTGTGATGCGGCTTGATATACAGAAAAGAAAGAATTTTGTTGTAATTTAATAATTTGGTTTAAGTCATGAAGTATATTAATAGAATAACCTGAAAAGAAGCGAATTTTCTGGTTATTAACAGGTGTATCAATAGAAAGAATATGATTGTTAGAAAAATTCCAATAGAAAATATATGGTGAGGTAAGGAAGTAATTCTGTAAAAATAATTGTTGAATATCAATGTGATGAATATAATTATTGAAATCGGTAAGAAAAACAATATTTAATTGGTCTGTAAATCGTGATGTAGAAAAGCTATTATGAATCCCATTAATAATAAAATTGATAGTATTATAATAATCCCCGCAATAATTTAGTATAGGTGATATAGAAAAGAAAAAGTGTTGAATAATATCAATAATAGAATCATTTTTGTTGAATTGAATCCAAACCGGTTTATTCCCCATCGCGATAATTCGTGCAGGTATATCACTATGAATAGCAATAGTAATAGCAATACCAATGGCATGATAAAATGCATCAATATTATTTAGTTGCATAAATATAGAGACATCAATAATAGGAATAGTAAATAAAAAAGATTTGGAATAAAATTTATTGGTTAATTTGTCCCATATAGAATCCAAAATCCCAACTTTATTTTGATACTGTTGAATAGAAAAGTATTGTTTATTATTAATAATAAGTAAAGCCTGTTTAATAATGAAAGCAAAGTCATGAGAAGAATTAGTATAAATATTATTTTTGGGTAAAGGTAACGTATTATGATTAAAAATTTTGGCATTATTTATAAATAAATCAAAATGTTTGGTAGCGGTTCCTAATTTAATATTTTGCGTATTAATATTTTGTATTTTGTTTTGAGAGAATTTAATTTCAGCGGTGTGAAGAATACGATTGATATAAGATATTTTCTGTCTAAAGATGCGTTTACATTTAGAGTGAGCTTTCTGTAGTGATAAATTAGAAGTAGTATACTTAAGAAAATGTGGATGAATTTTGTGTGCCCAAGAAATGGCGATGCGATGAAAAAGCCATCCTCCAACTTTATTTTCTCTAGGAATCCATGCTGCAAGATTAGAAATGAATGAAGTATCATAGTAATAAACCCAATTGTTAAGATCTTGAATAAATTGATTGACCGTCATTTCAACACAAACATCAATGAGAGAGTGTTTATCAGTCTTGTGTGAAAAATGTTTAACAAATTCACAGAAGCGTTTGATATCTTTCCATGAGCCACAAGTAGACAATGAATCGGTCGGTTTAATAATATAATGTAAAGCGAATGTGGCGAGTGATGGAAAAACTTCATAAAAAGCTAAAATAAGCATATATGATAAAATGCGTTCTCCTTTTCCATGAGAAATATCTCTAGTATACGGAATGAGTTTAAAAAAAAAGTTTAAATGAAGTAATAACGCAGATTTATGTGTAGTATCATTATTATAATGATGAATATATTTTTTAATAAATTTTAGAATAATAATAAGGTCATTATATAAAATTTGTACATGTTCACAAGAAGATTTTCTAGTAAGATTGAATTGAAATAAAACGAATTGTTCTTGTAGAAAAGAATCATAAGATAAATGTGTATTATAATTTAAAGGTGGAAATTCAGTATGTGATTGAATGTTCATAGTGAATGATATATATATAAATATTTAAATCATTTTATGTAATAGATATGCGTTTTTTCCGTGTGCCTTTTTTGGTTTTGTGTTTATTATGATGAAAACTGTCCTTATTTTGTGTATGTTTATCAAAAATTCTAACCTTTTTAGTAAAATGGTTGTGTGTACTTTTATCAGTTGAGTGCTGTGTTTTGTGGTCTGGTTTAAGAATAGATTTCAAAGTAATATTATGTTTTTCAAATAGAATTTCTTGGAAGAAGAAATAAATGGTATTAATATTGTGAAAAATAAAGATGGAAGGTGGTATAATAATATTATCAGTAATAGAGATTTCTTTAAAGAAAGTAGAATTATGAAGTGTATCATGGTCTAATACAGAAAAAGGTTGAATTTGTTCAGGTTCTAAATCAACAAAAAAAGAAAAAGCATTATCAAATTTATACTTGGATGTGGGTGTTTTAATTTTTTTGTTTTGAAGTATTTTTAATAAATAATTATTGTAAATAATAGAATTAGAATTGTTGTATGTATCTAGTGATAAGCGTTCTGTAGTGATTTTATCAATATAGTTATTTTGATTAATATAAATAAAAACTCCATGTATATATTTTAAAGGTTCTCTAAAATGATTATTTTGCATATTTTGAATCCGTTGTTCATGTAAAATCCATGAAGTATCTAAATAGTTATTATCGTTATTGTCGTTATTATCGTTATTGTCGTTATTGTCGTTATTATTTTCCATAAATAAGTTATATTTTTGTTATAAAAATAAATGACAATTTAAACATAAAAGAATATAAAAAAAAGTGTGTATATAGATTGTGTCCCGACACCGCGTATATTTTTGTCAAAATTGAGTACTAAGTATTCAAAAAACTGAAATACAAAAGATAGTATGTATTTTCAGTAAAGATATAGCATACAATTCAAATATATAATCCATTGAATGGTTATAAATAGTATGTAAATATATCAAATAGTGTAGAGAAGACAATAAACCAAAAGTATAAAACAAAACCATAAAATAAAAAAAATATTCGGGACAGCAACGGCAATTATAAATGTCGTAAACAGGGAAACAGTAGTGGATTTATATAAAGTTCAATATTTCAAAAATGAAAAATTGAAAATAAAAATATATTATTTGTGTGTAGTAAATAAATAATATGTCAGCAATATGTATTCCCCGTGTAGATGTGAATCTAGAACTAAATTATATCAAAGAAACAATGAATAAGTTGAAGATAGGTTATGTAAAAAAAATCCGTGAATTTCCATTGAAGAATGATAGTAATCATAAAAGAATATTAATGCGTTTTAAGTGGAAAGAAAATAATGAACAGTCTATAAATTTACAGAAGCAAATGGAAAGGTTAGGTTCATTAAAGGTGGTTCATAACATGCCTTGGTATTGGAAGTTAGTGGTGGCTCAATAGATTAATTTTTATACCATTTAATAGAATTATGAATAGTATCATAATCATAAGTAGAAACATAAGAATTGGTATCTAACAAACAAATTATTCATCAATAAATAAAAAATGAAAATATTTATCTAGAACCGGATTAATATTTTTCAGGTTGATGTGATAATTTTTTTTCCATAAACAAAAAATCCAAATCCCAAATTGGTTGGTTTGCATTTCAGCATGTTTAATTTCATGTGTAAAAATATCATCCATGTTACTATAAGCACTGCGATATTCATTTAACTCAGCTTTTAATTTTTCTTTAACTTCATATAAGTATGTCAATCGTTTTTGTTCTCTTAATTTCTCTGTATTTTTTTGTTGTAGAATATGATGAGGTATAGTTTGAATAAATTCGTTTTCATCTTTATTCCATTTATGTAAGATAAATCTAATTTCATTTTTGATGTCTTTAAATTTGAGTATTAAAATATGTCTATGGTTCTCTAATTTTTTAATAAAAGAGAAAATATTGACATGGCATATAATAGGAAAAATGTTTTTAATTTCTGCGGGTATAAAAATATTGTTAACTTCTTTCATTTCTTTAATTTTCTGTTCAATAATTTGAATTTCATTTAAAACGAGACTTCTTTTTTCGGTATCTGTATCCATAAGTAATAATTTACTGTTGGCCATTTCAAGTGAAGTTTCTAATTTATCATAGTGATTAGCCAATTGTAGATATAATTGTGTAGATGATTCAAGTTTAAAATAATTCATAATAGAAATAAGAAGAGCAATAACCGCATTTAATCCAGAAATTAACCAAGAATGAATACTATCGCATGGAAATGCTGGTGATAATATAGTAATACTGGCGGTAATGAGTAATGATGGAATCATTAAACAATTAAATCGCCATTGTGAAAGATAATTGGATTGAATATATAGATTTTTCTGTCCCTTCATGAATGTAGTTAAAATATCAAGTTCACTAGAGAATTTATTATCAAGTTCCATGTCGTAATATTTATCAAGTGTTTTTTCAACATCATGAAAAGCGAGTTGTTTAAACTTTGAGTACCGTTTTTGTGTAGGTTTATTAGTCTTACTCTTGTGTGAAGTATTCTGTTGAAACAAATCTTTAAATTGTGAAATATCTTCTAAAGAGATTTGTTTACTTAGGCTGGGGTTAGAAGGAGGTGTATCATCCTCAATATCACTATTGCTAGTACTACCATTGCGACTACCGTGATAAGAAATAGTAACAGGGCTATCACATCTAGTAAAATTAGTTTGAATATAATTTAAACAAAAGTCATTGGTATAATTTAATTCATTCCTAATTTTATGTAAATCATTATTGGCAATGTTTGTAAAATGAGTATTGGTATAATCAATTAAGTTATTTTCTTCTTGAATTTGTCCAAGTTCAATATTGTTGGAGTCATGATTAATATCAATATGTATTTGTTTAGAATTATGTGGTGAAGTAGAAGAATCTGTAGTAGATGAATAATAATCATTAATCTCATTGGTATCGTTGTTATTGTTGTTATTGTTGTTATTGTTGTTATCGTTGGTGTCGTTGTTATTCATAATATTATATAGTAATGAGAATAATAGATGATATAATGAACGAAAAATGAAAAAATTGAAAAAAAAAAGCAAGATGAAATGAATGTAAATAATATAATGAATACAACAATAATCCCAACAATAAAAAGATTGCATAATAAAACCTTGCAAGACTATCGTAATGAAATGCGAAAATTTATAATGACATCGCGATTTAATGATAAAACTTGGTTAGAAAATCAAGAGTATCGTGATAATAATTCCAAGTTAGGTTGTATATACTGTTCCCCAAGTCCAGTGAGTATGTATATTCCCCATGAAGGAATAATGTTTGTATTGGAGATGAATAATGATAAAAATGAAATATTAGGTGTAGGTATGGTAATGAATAGACCAAAAATAAATAAACATTTAGTATACGGACATGGAAATTATAACCGTTATAATTTTATAGGAAATTATAGGATAGATCGTAAAGAAATGACATTAGAAGAGGAAGATATAATGCGTGTATTTGAAATCTTATGTTTTACCGGAAATCGTCATATGAAGAGAGGTCAGGGATTAACAATGTTTCCTGTGGAAATGTTGTATAAATGTCATAGGAAGGTAGATTTAATAAGTTTTGTGAGTGGTATGTTTAAAAATCGTTATAGTAAATAAAATTTAGTATGGTGGATAAAAAGAAATAGTAAGTAAAACATATAAATGTTTGTGTAA
>Ga0255758_10002477_pt1 | contig 17111 bp, 25 predicted proteins | sample 011ome_24_FD_179958 | JGI IMG/M metagenome (GOLD analysis project Ga0255758, IMG submission 179958) | Coastal salt marsh microbial communities from the Groves Creek Marsh, Skidaway Island, Georgia - 011513CT metaG (version 2) | ecosystem: Environmental > Aquatic > Marine > Intertidal zone >...
CTACGCGATTATGCACGTTCCAAACTGGATCAGTTGAATTTTTTGCACCAACAGGGCCGCACAGCGGACAAGGGCGCGATTTTTAGCTTTACCTTGGACGGTTCAGGGCACCCGCATGATATCTCGACAATCCTTGATAAACGCGGTGTTGCCGTGCGCGCGGGGCATCATTGTGCGGGTCCCTTGATGGAACACATGGGGGTTAGCGCGACCTGCCGTGCATCATTTGCCATGTATAACACCACAGAAGAAGTCGACACCTTTGTCGATGCGCTGCATCTTGCGCACGATCTTTTGGGGTGATTTACGCATTGTCAGGGCGCAGGGATCACGGTATAGAGCGCTTAGGCACCCATAGCTCAGCTGGATAGAGCGCTGCCCTCCGAAGGCAGAGGTCGTAGGTTCAAATCCTACTGGGTGCGCCATGTTTTCAATGACTTAGATGTTTTGCACAGCAAGAGTACGTAAATTGTATTTCAAATGTTGGGGCTTAATAGCACATCTCGCCTATGAACGTACCAGCACCCCAGTAAATCCGAACAACGCGTTTAATAGGCGGTTTCTTTGCTTCTAGCTTATGTAGTCATGCTTTGAAGTTACGCATATTGCTTAAGGGTTTCAAAACTTGTTTGCTTTTGTATTTCTGCATCCCAGTCATGAGAGTTCATTATAGACATACATGCGTCATGTGCGTCCTTGCTTTCACAAAGTAATTGTCCCACATGCTTATATTCGCCCAAACGTTCCGATACGTATTGCGTTGCGCTAACCATACCAGAACGTCGTAACCGTTTTTCAATTTTTGCGAAATTCTGGGTATCACGGCGAAGATGCTCATGCATATCATCTGCATTATCAAATTTGTGTGTGAAAATCTCTATGTACTGGGTCATGTTTTATTCTCCTTGATCCATTGTAGCAAAATTTCGTTAAAAAATCAAAAATAGGAGACCATATGGACCCGCTAACAGCATTGGCGGCGATCAAGACAGGTGTGGCTGCGGGCATGCAAATGCACAATCTGTCAAAAGAGATCGCTGGGTTTTTTGATGCCACCGATGGGGCAAAAAGGCTCACGCCAAGAAAAAGAATGGTGTGTTTGCATCCGCGAACGAAGAGGCTTTGGCAACATGGACACAAGCACAGAATGCAAAGACCGCTGAAGCTGAACTGCGTGTTTTATTGTCAACAACAAAGGCTTCTCCGCTTATCAGGAGCTGCTGAAGATACGCCGTGAAGTGATTGCACAGCGGAAAGAAGCGGAACGGCAGGCAAAGGCCGAAAGAGAAAAGTTTCAGGAAGATGTAAATACGATCTTGATAATCCTAACGCTGATATTTATCTGCGCGGTCGAAGCATATTTCGCGCTTCATTTATCAGGACGGATTTAGAGCAATTGCAACTTGTTGAGCGTAAGCAAAAGTGGGTTTTATATGATGAAGCTGGCTATGTTGTAATCATAGCGAGCGATCTAAACATTTGTCGTAACATAATGAAGCGGATGCAAAATGAACGATCTAATTCCAGACAAGCAGGCATACCAGCTCAATAAACGTCGCATGGCGTGAACTGCGCTTGGTATGATGATCTTGTCTACGATTGCAGTGTTGATAGTCCTCGCCAGAATGGCCGAAGCAGATGCGGTGCTGATTAGATGTGTGGATCGCTATCGGCACTGGTTGGTGCTTACTTCGGCTTTTCTGGTGGGGTTGCTAAGAAGTAGTTAGTCATTAGTCATAAAACTCATCTGAGATAAATTCGTGAACAACCACTCCACGGGAACCCTCTACTTTAGTTGCAAGACCCTCGACGGCTGACAGATATTATTGCTCTAGGAGGGGTTTGCAGTTTTCAAAAGCAGCTTGATCGCGGTACTCGAACAATATGCCAACCCGAAAAGCGTGTTGTTTGTTCCAAATCCGCGTCACAACTCTTCGCAACATAACAGCGTCCGTAAAAAGCTTTGTCACTTCTGGTGAAAACGCCGCGTCTTGTCGCTCCAGATAAAGTTTCAAGTCTTCATTGTTGGCAAAATCGCGTGTCGAGTAGTTCATCAGCGCAGTATTGGACATTTACTTTTCCCTGTTGGTTAATCCAGAAATGTTAACAAACGCGATCTATGCCGCCAGTACAGAAACTGTACCTATGCGCTGGAGAGTGAAAGTAATCACGCAGGTGAAGCTGTAATCAAAAGTGGACCTTCTAATTTGGTCATTTTGCTTCCAGATGCAATTTCTTTTAATTCTTCTTGCATTAGGGCCATAACCTTATCTGCACTGGTTTTGTTTTTATGCTTGGAAACCGTGAAAACTTCAGTTTCGGAGATTTTAAAAACTTCACCAGAGATTTGCCCTGCCGCTAAATTACGTGGAAGCATTGTATGCTCCATATATGTTGTGACCATTTTCATCTGAATTTCTGAAACGAATTTAATGTGCACGACACGACAGTACATAAGTCTCTCCACTGTGAATTTTAAACTAACAGTAACTGCAAACTTTTAAAATCACCTAACAGAAAGTTCTCAGCATGATCGGACAAATCTTATCCAGCGTGACTGGACTTGCTACGTCGTGGCTGGACAGCAAGGCGCAGCAAAAACTTCTCGAAACTGAAATCAAAAATAAGTAGCTCACAGGTGAAATTGACTGGGAACTGGAAGCAATTCGTTCGGCTCAAAATAGCTGGAAGGAGTTATGTGCTATTGATTACGCAGCAGCTCTTGTAGTTTGATCTTTGGCCGTCCATTAAATTCAGGTTCATTCATAAACTCTTTCACGGTATATGAACGCGTTCCAGCACCTGATGTATGATTACCTTCGGCAGGTGACCATTCATGCATCACGTAATTATCCTTGGCTCCAATGATGTATGAGAACCAATGGTCTGCCTTATAAGGCCCAATACCATCTGATCTAAAATAGAATAACTTTGCTTTTGGTTCAGCCATTATTAACGTTAGCATACGTCGCGCCAGCACCAAACCTTTTGTATCAGTAATGAATAGATACTTGAGAGGGCCAAATCTTTGGTTGTTTAATTTTTAAACGGTTGCTTCTTCAAATCTTCATGAACCTTGTATTGTGCTATTAGTATTAATGCTCTGACCATTTTTTGCGTATTACTCAACGCTTCCCAATCTGTTTGATCTGCGCCACACAAAGAACAGTCGCACTTGTAGTCTTTGGGTTGCCCAGCCTTATCGCCGAACCCGTATAAAGGTGTCATTTTTTATCCTAACTGGCTTACCGTTGACCGTTTCGCGTGTATTCAGGCACGACCCTTTATGAGCTGACAGACGTCATAGCATTGGCAAAACCCGCCCGTCAGCTAGCTGGTCAAATCCACTCGACCATTACACAAACGTGATGCTGGCGCTCCGAAAATCAATGTTTGCGATGCCCGCATTGGCACTCCATGATCCCCATGCGGTGGGGGTTTGAAGACAAAATTGGTAAAAGACTAATTGACGTATCTGTCAAACGGCGGAAGTATCTAGGGTATCACAATCCATATGTTTTTAAAAAGTGAGTGATCACGTAATGGAATTTGCACGCGGTATAAAGGCTCCAACATTCAGTTTAAGATCAACGGATGACATCAGGCTTAATTTAAGTGATCTAGCTGGCAAATATGGTACAGTTGTAGTGTTCATATGTAATCACTGCCCTTATGTTATCAGTGCGTTAGATGACATGCAGTATGAAGCCCAAGCCCTTCAAAATGAAGGAATTGAAGTCATGGCAATTTGTTCAAACGATCCGATTAAATATCCCGACGATAGCTTTGATAAGATGCAGAAATTTGCTGTGCAGAATACATTTAATTTTACGTATTTACATGATGAAGACCAATCCGTTGCGCGGGCATATGATGCTCAATGCACACCAGACTTCTTTGGATTTAATTCAGCCTTAGAGCTGGAATATCGTGGACGACTGAATAATCGGCGTGATCGCCCCCCCGAACTGTCCCGTGAACTTTACGATGCAATGATGCAAATCAAAGAAACTGGTAAAGGGCCTGATCTACAGTTTCCCTCGATTGGATGCTCGATTAAGTGGGCGGATTAAGATGTCTGATGATATGGATTATTCCGCAGGTGCAGCTTGGATGGACGGAGAAGTTATCCCAATTTCTGAGGCAAAAATATCAGTCTTAGATTGGGGTTTAACACGTTCTGACATTACTTATGATGTCGTCCACGTCTGGAATGGCGCTTTTTTTAGGATAGATGATTATCTTGAGCGCTTTATAACATCTATGAGCAAACTAAGATTAGACATAGGGCTTGAAAAAGAAGAAATTCGGTCGGCACTTGTAGAGCTAATTTCTACTTCTGGATTAAAATCTGCTTACGTATCCATGGTAGCATCACGTGGCACCCCAATTATTCCAGGAACACGCGACCCAAGGTCTTGCAAAAATCATTTTTACGCCTGGGCTGTGCCATTCGTTTGGGTCATTCCACAAGAAGTAGCAAAACGTGGGGCACATATTTCAATTGCAAAGGAAACTAGGCGTATATCTGCACAATCAGTAGACCCCACCGTAAAAAACTATCATTGGGGTGACATGACGGCTGCACTGTTTCAAGCACTTGATGAAGGTTACGATACTACAGTTTTATTGGATCAAAACGATTTTATCACTGAAGGGCCTGGGTTCAATATCTTTGCTATAATTGATGGAAAGGTCGTGACGCCAAAGTCTGGTGCGCTTGAAGGTATAACCAGAAAGACAGTCTTTGATATTTGCGGTGAATTACAACTTCCCTGTGAAGCAACCGATATCTCTGCGATGGTGCTGCAAAATGCTGATGAAGTATTCACAGCGACAACTGCTGGGGGAATAGTTCCGGTGACACGCGTCGATGACCAGATTTTGGGTAATGATGCTGCTGGTGAAGTAACCCAAAAAATACTTGATACTTACTGGGATTTTCATAAACGCACTGATTTAAATACAGAGATTATCTACAAATAAATGATGAAATACTTTGCTTAATTTTGATGTTGGCTAAACCCAACTTTGAACTACTCAATTCCCTACAAATCGTAACCCAAATAAAATTAGTTGCGTTTTAATTGGTTGTCTTTAGCCTCAAGTGATAATTATAGCTCGAAACCGCGTTCAGTATTTGATAAGATTTGATCGCTCTCACAGGGGTGACGACCATCTCACAAATAACGTATCTCAGTCATAAACCGATGCAAATTATTTATGCATCTCAACCATTAGGATACGATAGCGCTACGTTACAAACCATTTTAGATGTCGCAAGAAAATGCAATGCGCGAGATAATGTTTCAGGAGCACTGGTTTGCAGGCAAGATATATATTTGCAATTGCTTGAGGGCAGCTTGGAAGCAGTCAATGCTACCTATATGCGCATATGTCGTGACGATCGTCATGTCGGAATTAAAAAATTAGTAAGTAGACGAGCGAGTAACCGCTTTTTCAGCAATTGGGCGATGCTTCACGACCCAGCAATATCTTTAATATGGAACCAACAACAAATTAGTGCCGGTATTCTGGACCGCATCCCACAATCAGAAATTATTGGTATGTTCGAGGCTATATCCCATCGCCCTGATCTGCTTGATTTTGATCATTAATCGACATTGCCAAAGATCATGCTTCTGACACGAAGCATCTCATACTTGTCGTATTGAGATGCAGGATATGATAAATATGATAGCTACTGAGCCGAAAGCTAATTCCCCCAAAAGTTTTTCAAATATCCGTGACAATATGTAATTGGAGCGACTGGCTTTCAATCCTACATCTATACCGCAGACACGATTGAGGAGATTAGGATGTTTTTTCCGTTAAAATTTGTAGCAGCAAATATCTTTATGGCTGGTGTAACCGCAGGTGCTATAGGTGGCGCTGCAGCGGTGTATGTGCTGTCTGATAAGCAACGGAGAGAGAAACTCAAAGACTGCGCTGAAAAAATGCGTGAGAACTGCAAACCAAAGTGGAATACAAAGTCAACGGTCCCAACTTCATAATCCTGAACCTGTTTTAATAGCTTTGGATGATCCTACGTCGTTCACAGGTGCTGACATATGATACTTCTGTACGAATATTATATATCGTGAATTTACCAGTGATTGGATGGGGATTAAGTATTTCGTACATCTGGTAAAGCGTATTCATTTGATGCAGGTACAAATCACCTTGTAGTGCGCTATTGGCGTCTGCGACATTTATCAGGTCGTATTCTTCTTCTGCTGTCTCAATGTACGGCGCGACTGGGAAATCCCTAAGTATGAAGGGTTGTGCCCTCCATCCAGTGACATCAAATTCTTCTAAAGCTATGTTCGATCGATAAAATTCAAATGCGACCTCGAAGTTACCGCAAAGATAGTCTGCTGCAGAGGCAGGCGTTGAAAGTCCCAGTGATAAAATGATTGCTCCAAATTTTTGCATTATCAAATCGCTCCGATGAGAAGAGTACGCCTTATTCCAGATCACCTGATCCAGTGATCAATCCAACCGGCCTTCCAAAAAATAAACCGCGTTCCGTAGCACAATACGACCCAAATAGGAGCTACAATTAGCAACCAGAGAACAAAGTTTTGCGTAAGTAAAAGCGCCAAATCATTGATTTGTAGACCCAATAATATTGTAATGGCATAGGGGATGAATTGCTTCAGTATGAATTGAGTAAGCGAGGTCATAACCCCAAGATAGTTCTGGTTACATCCAAAGACTACTCAGAAAAGCGTAGCTATTCGAATATTTTTGTATAATGAAATATGAGGTTAAATACAGACTAATGTCAGAGCCACCTAAAGAAGCACCACTCTGGTTTAGGGCCATCACATACCTCGTTCTAATTGCCGTAATTTCATGGCTGTTTTTTTAGTATTGGCGCATGTGACAAGAAACACATGATAATTGGTTTGGCGCAGACATTTGTACATGCTAATCATTTCGTATGAAGAAGTTTATCATTTGGTTTTTATTGGTGGTGTTTCCATCGTCAGTCTTTGCTCAAGACTTTGTCTGTGCGTTGCGAGAGAAGCATGAAGTCCGATTTAAATCGACCTTACCAGAAAATGGTTTGGAAATTTACACCAGTTCAGCAGATGATTTTTATGGTAACGAACCACTATCCCTGATGTCGTTACCAAAATATTTTGTTATGAACGGGTCTCGCATAGACAAATTTTTGCAGTCATACGAAGAGATGAATATTCAGCCTTTGACACATTTTGGTGAATATTCTTGGCACGTTTATTTGGCTTATTTAACTGACGCAGACGGGGATGGCCTTTCCGATGAGCAGACATTTGATATGCACTTTGACTTTAAAGACAAAAAGATACAAACCTTACTTATAACAGAAAATTTATCTGAATATTACTTTAGCCATGTCACAAGAAAAGTCATAAATTACGTATTTGAATGCGTTCACGCCGATGGCTAACTTCTTTTTGATCCAAGGTGCATGAAAGCGATTTACATGGTGGTATGGACTAATTCTTTTAATTTGTAGATCGGGGTGGATACCAGCGAGGCCTGACGCATCCTGTGATTTACAAGGGGGCCCCAAGCCCCTGTAATGGCCCTAGAGTAGGGCTAACAGACTAATCTGAAGTCATGTGTAAGTGAAACTTACTTCAATGTGTGACCTCTTCTAGCTTGTCTGCTTGGATGATGCGACGGACAGACATGTGACTGATGCCCATGGTGTCTACGATCTACATTTTGTTGATCAGGTAAACTACGAATGAGACTATGACAAAAGCAACAAACGATCCGATGTAGAGCAAAGTCCTTCTGATCCGTTGCTGTTTTAGCAACTGGTTGGGCCATCTTTGTCCGCAGTTAGGACAAGTTGGGGCATCGTAGGCGCAATTCTGGCTGCAATTTGGACATTCTACTAATAAAGTCATAATGCTGATTTAGGTCGTAAGTAGCGGTTTGTGTAGCTGCTAAAGGGCTTAAATTTAGCGCCTCAACCCAGAGGTATAGCGTTAGCCTTGTTCTTCAGGATTGGTCGTCCATCAGCAGTGTTTAAGGGGATAACTTCTTTTCCATGGGAAACACATAGTGTGGGCGCATTGCGTGTTTCACCATTAAATTGAACCTCTAGATCAACGACACATAGTTTGTATTCAGTTAGTATTTCCTTCACTCGTCTAGCGATCTACCTTCTTTGTTTTGTTGTCGTACGGACCAATTAGCCCGTTTTTTATACGATCAAATGCAATTTAGTTTGCTGCAAATACAGCTATAATGCTGCCAGCCAACGGTCGATTATCTTGGTATCGAAAGTACTTGAAAAGACGAAAAAAAATGGAGATATTCTATATTTTCCGGGGACTTTCATAATTCTGTTACAAAAATGTGGTATACGTGGATCAGCAAGGTTGAGTGTGCGCTCAACTTACACATCCATACCTTTTAATGCCATTGCCTGTAGTCCATAAAACTACTGCGCCTGTGGTATTTTTTGTTTGCGCAATAGGAGATAATGCTTGAACAAATATGTAAATCTAAATGAAGTAAATGAAGGGGCCCCTGAGGCCCTTTTTTGTTGCGTCTGTGGAACGACAATCCAGTCTCAAAGAACAACGAAGAAATATTGCAGTGCAAATTGTCGTCAAAAAGCAAATCGCAATCAACAGAACTCAGCCAGTAGTACAACAAAAGCGAGAACGAATGCCGAGTTTTTTGACCGTGCCAAAAGACTGGCAGAAGTATTGTACACTTTACCCCCGGAAAAACGTCTTGGCTTTATGCAGCAACTTATCGGTGAGGCACGTGCTGGGAATACTAAGTTGCGAGAAGTTCTAACAAACCAAAAACTTCTGTGGCCGAACCCCACAGAAGAAAAGCATCTTTTTCATCGTTCTGATCCGGCCTACTGCACGATTGCACAAGCAGCCCAGTACTACTGTAAGCGGTTTTGTAAAGCGAATGTAGCTGATGTGGCCTATAACCGTGTAAAGGAACCAGACACGGGGGAAGCTATCTCCGTTAGGGTTGTCTTAAACGACAACGACGTCGAAACTGATCCTTAGCGTGACACCATAAATATAGAAACTACTTAAGGTTACGACACATAGTAACAATATCCACAACATCTACACTTTAGAAATAGCCTTTAATAGTGGTATTAGATTGTATCAAACTGAAGGTAAAATACTACTAATTCAGCATGGTATAAATGCTTTGGTGCGATGATATGGATCAATTTGTGTCGTGGAAGATAAGTAACATTCATTACTAAGACAAGTTGAAAACTGGTGTCTGAATTGGCACGCAGATGTGAGATTTGATCAAGTAAATGGTTGTTATATTACTGGCCTTTGGTGCATATATCTGATGTCTGAAGATATACAATTATGAAAGTCAATTTCGATGTGTCATCCCTTCACATCGTTGTATATCCCGTTCTTTCCCAGGATATCTGAATTCTTCTCCGGCGATTATCGCTTTTTTTACATGCTAAACAATTTCCTTTGCCGGTCGATATACGTGGTATGACAGATCGAGAAAAAGACATTATCGCCGTTGTATGGAATGATCTAGTGTTGCGAAAACAACTAGAGGATGATCCGTATAGTCTAAGCAAAAATGATTTGAAACTGCTTGAATTGAACGATGCATTCAATAAAAAACTCACTGAAATCAACGACCAACTTCAAGCATCTAAAAGACAGCAGGCTATAAAGGCTTATCTTCAATAAGCACTGTTACGTACGTGGACACAGCTATTTGAACTAAAGGGTAGATTTCACAAACCTGTATCACGGGTTGATTGGTGGATCGTGACTTTATTGGCGATGAGAACCAACCATGTTGAGCCAATCTTTTACTACATATATAGCCAAACACTTGTAGCAATGACCATGCCTCACAAGCTTCTTTTCTTTTTGACATGACATACAGAATTTGGGTTTATTCTTCATCCCCACCTGTCCAATAACAACAATCCCAAAAAGGCCAAGAGTACGACCAGTGAGGCTAAAGTGAGTAATTTGTCTAAGAAACTTAGAAATTCCATTACTCTGCAAACACTAAAATACCATAGTGAACAACACCATAAAGAACGGCCAATATTGCTGCATAAGTGAAAAGTTTAACAAGGGTACGCATAGGTTAGATCCGTTTTCAATAGGATAGTAATTTGTTTGACTTACAACAAGGCAAAGCATTGTTTGCGCTGGGTAGACTGGCTTTACAAACAAGCAATAGCATATTTGATTTTGTTATGCTTTCGATTTAAGTCCTTCGTAATTCCAATTAAATGGTGCTGCTGGTCTGTTGACTTGCTCAAAAAACTGCAAACTACTACGATACGAATAGTAGCAGCCTGAGCAGCACTTTTTTGCATATGCTCTCGACCAACTGTGCATCGCTCAGTGCTAGAACCGCAGTTTCTGTGTAAAGTGGAATGTTACTCCTTTTAAAAGCCACCGGAGTAAGTAATTCAGATTTCGAGCTTGCAGCTTGATGGGAGGTAGATAAGTGTCCGTAACCGTATTATCCGAATATCATTGTCGTGAGGGTCAAGTTGATGAATTCATAAGGTTGGCTCACCAAATACTCCCTGCAGCTCGTCGCTCTCAAGGATGTAACAACATTTACTTTACAATTTCGCAAACTGATGAACGGCATGTAATTTTGATTGGAGTTTGGAATAGTCGCATTGATCACCAAAACTTTATCCAGCACCAAGCTGATTCAGGTAGTTTGATGATGACGCAAAAACTATTGGAAGCCTTCCCCTCACATGCATACTTATCAAACCTCGATGACTTTTAGTGATACGGGTTTTGATAAACCACTTCGGATAGAGTTTCAGATATTCATTGAATTGAAGAGCATCATTTCAGTCAGAATAAGGCAACTTTGAAGTTCATTTGACAATAATTTTCATGTGGCGCAAGTCATATTTTGTTTGAACCACATCAGTGCCTTGATCTTACTCTGACACTTGGGGCAATTTTACAAATTGTGCGGAGCTCTAGTCCCCCAAAGCAAGGTTACTATTCGCCAGTGACTCTTTACAATCTGAATATCTAGTTTCGATACCTATGTTGCATCAACCGCACCGATAAGTAGCCTTTCAGAAAAGTACCAAAACGCCATCTATTTGCACAGAAAAACCATGAAAGTTTGCAGAGTTTAATTGAACAAATTACTTTAGTTTAGCTTGTAGTTAGAAGGCGGACAAATCATGTCATCTTCAGTTTTGATAACAGGTACACCAGAAGACGGGTACCGAGGTAATCCTAGTCCCGTATTTATCATGTGAAGATAGTCACGGTAAGTCATATTCATTTGTGGCTTGATGGGACCAATGAAATCCCCTTGTGTTGGTATTTCTTTCATGTCGAGCACTCCAAGTTGTAAACAGCTTACTCTTGCAAAGTTCATACCAAAAAATTTGGGTTCAGCCTTTAGTTTACGGGTGTAAAAAAATATACGGTTGCTGAGATTTGCCAATCATTGGGTGCCTTGCCAATCCGAGGATTTATTTTGTCATAGGCAAAGCGATACTTTTGAGAACATCTACTTCAGATTAATTGGCAAATGTGTAACAAACTAAAATCCTTGATGTAAGGATTGATACTTGGCTCAGTTTTACTTGCATTCCAAGAGAAGTATTAAAATTGGATTAACTTCAGTACTTTTTGATGTACGTGTTAAGATTCTTGTGGAGATGTTCTTCGGGTCCTACTGGGGTACCTAAGACGAAATAAATAGCACCGGCGACCATTACGCACAGTAAGACACAAGTCATTAAAATCTTAGTCCGCCGTTTCACCTGATTTTATTGATCCATTTGAATGCAGATGCCTAACTTGAAGTTATCAACTCATAAAACGATATGCTACGCCTTATTTCGGTAGAGCGTTCTAAGGTGAGGAACTTTTTTTAAGCCAACTGTAAATCACCTTCAAAGGACGTTTTAATTGCATTTTTTTTAGAATTTGAGCTAACACAACGGAACGCTGACTGTGCAGTTGGTGGAATAAAATATGTTCAAGCTAACAAAATTAATGTTTGAGTCGTATAAACATTGGTCGATAATTGGTTTGTTACATGCGCTTACACTTAACAACATTTTTAATCGGACTTTTCGTATCAGGTACTCATGTACTTTCTGATAATTATTTTTGCATAGGCAAATACAATGGTGATTTTGCTGGTGGTTTTTCAATGTCATTTGGGACTGAAGATGTAAAAACCCCAAATTTTAAGTTGAATGGACGTTCAATTGAAAATGGAAAGGTCAATGATATTTTGAAGACTGGTACATTACAGATAAACGATGAAACACATCACATCGGAGTGTCTCCAGATAATAATGTATTGAAGGAACCAAAGAGCATAACGATAGTGTCATTCGAAAAATCGAAGAGCAAACTGAGTATATCGGAGATCATGATTTCTGGAGATCAGCAGATTTTCGAAGAAAAAGCGCAATTAAACTGCGCCATATTACCAGCACAGGGTATGTAAGCTTCTTCATACCCAAACAAAACATTTCTGGCGGATCGAAACGACGACTAAAATTAAGACAAGTTAATTTTTTGAGTTAGCACGCAAAGATGGCTGGAATACATGGGATAAAGGTATCATCACATTTGTATCCCGAAATAAGTGCGCATCTAATGGCTTCAATAAGCAATGCCCATTATCTTGAGTACGCAGATTGGACAAAACTACAATTCTCAGGTCACCTATCACCAACTAACAATCAAGTCGTCATCGCTGATAAGACTGGTGTTGGCTTGCACTAAAGATTGGGATGGCACGGGATATGCACAACATAAATCAGAAAAAGTTAGATTCATGTTCCTCGACTGGCGACTCCAATCAAATGGGGTCGCCTTTTTCACCTTAAATGCGGTACACCAATACGGTACACTTTCAGTACACAAAATTTCCTACATTCAATCTATCATACTGTTTTTAATTATTTTTATTTTTAATTATATCCCTACCGCCGGAGCCAAAATAAACACCTTAACGGTTAACGCGTGGTGTAGTTATTTTTGGAAAAATGAATAATCCGACGTTCCCATGTCAATGTTTACGGATCCATGTACAGATACGTACCAACGTTGCCTACCAAAAAAATGGGCCGCAAATGCGACCCATGAATTTAAGTCTGTGCAGATTTTGCAGCCTGTTTGGCTTCATAAGCTGCTTTCTTTTCCTGATACTGCTCTTCGCTTAGGCCGTGCCAGCCTACGCATTTACCTGTCGGGCTGCGCCCGCATCCACATTCAGCCATTCATCTTCTCCTTATTTGGTAATTGTGAGCTAGACGGGAAAACGCTGAATGAAAGAGGAAAAAAGAAATATTTTTGGGAAATGATTGGGCCCCTTCATCTGAACAACCCCTTGATAAAGTGGACTTAGTTTTCAATACTTGCGTCAGCCAATTAACCACTTTGCAATAATGGTATTTAATCGATGATCGTCTTCGCACTTGCTGTTTTGTTTTTGATCATCACACCTGGGCCAGGTGTTTTGACAACAGCTGGGTTTGGGGCGTCCTATGGGTTCAAACCGTCGTTGCGGTATGTTTTCGGGCTGTTTTTAGGAACGAACATGGTCATGTTGGCCGTGATCACAGGATTTGCCGCGATCATTTTATCAATACCAACCCTGCGGATCGTTCTTTTAACCTTATCAATGGGTTATTTGATTTATTTGGCGGCGCGGATCGCTTTTGCAGGCGCCAAAATCGCCTTTATCGAGGCGAAATCACCCCCCGGTATTATGGGCGGTGTTTTGTTACAGGCGATCAATCCCAAAGCCTACGTTGTTAACACGTCCCTAATTACTGGATTTGGATTTATGCCCCATAATTTAACATTAGAAATCATCCTTAAAATATTGATCACAAATGCGATTTGGATCCCTCTACATTTTGGATGGCTTTACGCGGGTACATTATTGCATGAATTGAACCTAAGTCCGCGAACACAACGAACCATCAACATTTTGATGGCTATCTCGATGTTAATGGTGGTCTTTTTGGCCGCTGCATTTGCACAAGGGCGCGCGGGATAACGGGGCCTTAGCGCCCGTTTTCCACCTCATCCTGAATATTGATGCCATTCATCGTACCGATCATATCAACCAATGTGGGCACATAATTTCCCCCGTTGCCCGTGGCAATCGCATGGGTGAAATAGTTTTTCGCAGCAGCCCCCATAGGATTCATCATCTGTGCATCATGTGCCATATTCGCCACATACCCGATGTCTTTGGCTCCATTCTCTAAGGAAAATTTGTGCGCGTTTGCATCACCGCCTACCAGATATTTCATAAAGGTATCAAAGAACCCGTTTGACAGTCGGCTTGATCCAATAACCTCATTCACCTTTTGCGGCGAAAGCCCAGATTTTGCAGCCAAAACTGTCGCCTCTGAGTAAAGGGCGGCATAACTCATTGCAATGAAATTCATGATCAGTTTCATTTTATGCCCTGCTCCAAGAGGACCCACATGAATGATATTGCCAGACCAGCATTGAATAATTGGCTTGATCCGTTCAAACAAATCATCACTGGCCCCGATCATGGCATCCAACGTGCCCTCAGCGGCCTCTTTCGGGGTGCGTCCTAAAGGGGCATCTACAAAATGCATCCCCTTTTGTGCCATTGCATCGCCAATGCGCGTGGTTGATGTTGGATCGGCAGTGGTGCAATCGATGACGATCAACCCGTCTTTGGAATTTTCCAAAATACCGCCCGCACCGAAAATTATATTTTCCACTTGGGGAGAATTGGACAGACACATGTGAATGACATCACATTTTGCGACTAACTCTGCCAAATTCTGTGCCTCTGTCGCGCCTGATTTCACCAAATCATCGACAGGAACACGATTTTTATTTCCCTTTATAACAAGAGAATATCCGCCCTTCATAATGTTGTGAGCCATACCATGACCCATGTATCCAACTCCAATAAAACCAATCACATCTTTGTCGCTCATTCTACGTTATCTCCAAACAAATCTTTGAACAGACTAATGGATTTTCTAAATCCATCCTCAAAATTACCGTTTCCAGGGTGATACACACTTTCAAATGAAATCACTCCATCATAGCTATCATGGCGCAGCGCATCGGCAAGGGGAGCGAATAGTGGTGCCAATTGGCCCTCTCCCATTTTCTTGACACTTAACGTGGCACGCGGTGTATCAACCAGAACATCCTTGATATGAATATGGCCCAAATAGCCATCTCTTACCGTTTCATAGCCGTCTGGATAGGCCAATTCATGACACCAACAATTATTGGCTGGGTCCCACAACACCTTTAACGTATCCTTGGCATCCAGCTCATCAATCAATTTGCGCGCAGTGTAATTCGAATTCACCATCGTCCCGTTGCCCGTTTCCACGACCAAAGTCACACCTGCCTGACGCGCGAAATCCACTGCTGGAGCAATCATCGGTGGCATCGTGTCCCATGCACCTTTAGCGACATTCCATTGCTCTGCACCATTATGACCCCACAGGATTTGTTCCTTTTTCTGGGTCATGATCCGCACCAATGGGGATCCCACGACGTGGGCCATATCCACCACGCGTTTCAATGCTTCCATGTGTTTTTGATGCAGCGCGTCACCGGGGCGATTTTCGGTGGTCATCCCGGCAAAGATATGACGCGATAGACAACTGACAGGTTTTTCGTTGTCCCTACAAATTCGGTCAATCTTTTTGATCTCTTCAGCGCTGTGATCCCCAACCTCGTGATCCCAAATAAATTGTAACTCTGCATAGGTCAGATCAAATTCATTCATAACCGAAACAGTATGTTCCAAATCCCGACTGATCCCGTCACATATGACACCCAGTTTCATATGATCCCCCTATCTATGCAATTCTGCGCCAATTATCTCTTCGATCACACGGGTACAGACCCAGTTATCACCGTTGGGATACTTGGCGCGACCTGCATGAAAAATTTGCATTGCAGCGGACGCTGTGTGCATAGGAACGCCCAAACTTTCAGCCAAGTTCAATGAAATGGTCAGGTCCTTATGCATCGTGTTTATATGACTGCCCGTTCCTTCAAATTCGCGGTCAATGATTTTTTGAAGGGCATTGTTCACAACGCCACTACCCGCCCCAGAGGTTGAAAAAACTTTGTAAAGCACTTCACCACTGACACCTGCTTTGGCGGCCAATGCGGCAGCCTCGAATGTGGCGGAAAATTGGGACCCGATCAAGGATTGCAAACAAGCCTTTACCGTTTGTCCATCCCCTGCCTTGGTTCCCACGTGGTGGATTGAGGCCGAGACCGCCTCTAACACAGGCCGGGCGCGCGCCATAACATCATCAGGGGCAGCCGCCATCATAGTCAGCGTGCCGCCCTGTGCCCCCGGAAACCCGCCTGATACGGGCGTATCGATCATATCAATGCCACTGCCCTGCATTGCAGCGCCAATTTCAACGGCCTCATGCGGTTTGATTGTCGCACTTAGGATCACAATACCACCCTGTTGCATCGTATTGACCAATCCAGCGGGACCCAAGATGACTGATTTCGCCTGATCCCCGTTCATCACCATGACAAAGGCCGCATCAACCCGACGCCCCACTTCAGCGGTATTATCCACCAACGTGCCGCCCACATCGGTGAATGCCGCCTGTCGTTCAGGCTTTAGATCCAAACCAAAGACGGAAAATCCATTTGCCATCAGATTCTTGGCCAGACCGCTACCCATATCCCCCAGTCCGATAACACCAATGTTTTTCATGCGAGCCTCCCTACTTTAATACGTTGCGCGTCCACCTGACAGGTCAAACACCGCCCCAGTCGCGAATGCATTTTCGGCACTTGCGATCCAGCAGATCATGTTGGCAACCTCGGCAACATCCACAAATCGGTTGCGCGGAATTTTCGACAGCATGTAATTGATGTGTTCCTCTGACATCTGATCAAAGATCGCCGTGCGGGCTGCCGCGGGTGTGACACAATTCACACCGATGTTGAAATCTGCCGCCTCTTTTCCCAATGATTTTGTCAACGCGATCACCCCCGCCTTGGATGCAGAATAGGCGCTCGCGTTTGGATTACCCTCTTTTCCAGCAATCGATGCAATGTTCACAATCCGCC
>Ga0255758_10002495_pt1 | contig 17036 bp, 16 predicted proteins | sample 011ome_24_FD_179958 | JGI IMG/M metagenome (GOLD analysis project Ga0255758, IMG submission 179958) | Coastal salt marsh microbial communities from the Groves Creek Marsh, Skidaway Island, Georgia - 011513CT metaG (version 2) | ecosystem: Environmental > Aquatic > Marine > Intertidal zone >...
AGAAAGAGCGAAAAAAGAAATGCCTGATGGTAAAACAATTGCCCATGGATATTATATGGTTTCTCTACTTCCAAAATTAGCTGCTCAAAATGCAGAAATTAAAAATACATCTAGAACACTTAACTATGGATCAGATAAAGTTCGTTTTATTAACATGGTCAAAGTGGGATCATACGTGAGACTAAATAGGACTATTGTTTCTTGTGAAGAAATGAAAAATGGAGGTTTCAGAGTTGTAAATAAGTGTGAATTAGAAATCAAAGATGAGAGCAAGCCAGCATTTGTTGCAGAAACAATATCCCTACACTTCCCTAAATAATGAAGGAATCAATATGAAAGCTATAGTATGCAATAACTTTGGTCCAATTAAAAATATCGAGTACAAAGAAGTTGCTGAACCAAGTCTAAACGAAGATAGTATTTTAATTAAAGTTAAGTCTGTGGGTGTAAATTTTCCAGATGGGCTTCTTGTACAAGGCAAATATCAACTTAAACCTGAAACTCCATTTATTCCAGGTATGGAAGTTGCAGGTGAAGTAATTGGCCTTGGATCTAAAGACTCTGATCTTAATGTTGGAGATCGCATTACTGCACTATCGCAGCTTAATGGATATGCAGAAAAAGCCGTGGTAAAAACATCTTCTACATTTAAAATTCCCGAAAACATGTCATATGACGATGCTTGTGCCTTATTGTGTGCTTATGGAACATCTCATTATGCACTTAAACAAAGAGGACAGTTAAAAAAAGGAGAAACACTTGTAGTACTGGGTGCATCAGGCTCAACTGGAATAGCCGCCATACAAATTGGTAAAATAATGGGTGCAAAAGTAATTGCTGTTGCTTCTAACAGTGAAAAACAAAAAATAGCTAAAGAAAATGGAGCTGATATATCAATAGGATATGACAATTTAAAAGAAAAACTAAAAGAAATTTCAGCCGGCAAAGGTGTAGACGTTATTTTTGATCCCGTTGGTGGAGATACTTTTGACACAATTGCAAGAACAATGGCAAGAAAAGGGAGATTATTAGTCATTGGGTTTGCATCTGGGTCAATACCTAAATTAGCAGTAAATTTAGCTTTAGTTAAGGAATTCAGTGTGGTTGGTGTTTTTTGGGGTGCATTTACAAGAGCTGAACCAGATCAGTATAAGATAAATATGATTGAATTATTTGACTGGTACCAAAAAGGTCTACTTAAACCACTAATAGAGGAAAGTCATGCACTATCTGAAGCTGCTAATGTTTTAGAAAAAATTCTTGCTAGAGGTGCAAAAGGGAAAATTATTTTAAAACCATAAAACTTACTTATACAATTTTAATAATTTCAATCTTTTTGCATAAGTCCAAATAAATAAGAAAGAAAAAAAAGTATTGCGCTTATAACAACTATTGACGGTCCAGAAGGTGCATCAAGCTCTACTGAAAGAAATATACCTGAAATAACTGAAATAACACCTACTAAGGTTGCAATCAACGCCATTTGCCCGGGCGAGTTAGCTAACCTCCTTGAAGTTGCGGCAGGGATAATCAACATAGCAGTTATAAGAAGCAAGCCTATTATTTGAAGTGATACTGCTACGACTATTGTTAAAACTATGGTTAATAATAAATTAATATAAATAGGATTTATTCCCTCGGCTCTAGCTAAATCTTCATCAATTGTTACCAAAAGTAAAGAAGACCAATTAATAAGTATAAGAAGAATTGTGATGCCTACCCCAAGATACATTATCCATAAATCACTCGAGCTTACGGTTAATATGTCTCCAAACAAAAATGCTTCAATGTCAATTTTAATTCTATTTAATGAAATTACTATAATACCAATTGATAGGGCAAGATGTGCTAACACTCCTAGAAGAGTGTCTGTCGATAAAATTTTACTTTGTTGCAACCATAAAAAAAGAATACCAAATAATAAACAGATAATGATGACACCAAAATTAATTCCAGTTCCCAGTAATATACCTAGCCCAACACCTAGCAATGAACTATGAGCTATCGATTCACCATAATATGACATTCTCCTCCAGACAACAAAGCAACCAACTAAACCTGAGATTAACGCAACTGCAATGCCAGCTAATACAGCTCTTATGATAAATGGATCAAATATTATTCTTCCCCGACTAAATAATTATGGTCATGATCATGGTCATGGCTATGCTGATAAATAGACATCATATTAGCCATATCTTTTCCAAACATGGAAAGAAATTCTGGATCTTTTGCAATTTGTTGGGGCGCACCTGAACAACAAATATGTTTATAAAGACATAGAACTTTTTTTGTAGAAACCATTACCAAATGTAAATCATGAGAAATCATTAAAATACTAATATCTCTCTTAGAATAAATTTCTTGAATAAGTTTATAAAAATTTAATTGCCCAGAAATATCTAAATTCTGCGCAGGTTCATCTAAAATAAGTAAATCAGGGTTATTTAAAAGACTTCTAGCAAGCAAGACCCTTTGCATTTCTCCACCTGACAAAACTGATAGTTGCTTATTAACTATTTCGCCTAAATTCACTTCGGTAATTACTTTATGAAGAGAGACGTCATCATATTTCTTTTTAACCGTTATAAAACCTTTTACTGTCATTGGCATCGTGTTAATGACATTTATACTTTGCGGCATATAACCTATTTTTAATTTCTCTTTCCTCTCAATCATACCTGAGGTTGGTTTATAAAACCCCATTAAACATTTTAAGAGCATAGTCTTGCCTGCACCATTGGGTCCAATTATGGTAATAAAGTCTTTTTTATTAATTTGTATATCAATATTCTCTAATATAGATTTCTGATTTTTTAAAACGCTGACGTTTTTAGCAGAAATCAGAGCATTAGTTAATTTCATTTTTGACTACAATCCAGACAATGTCCTTCAATTTCTAATGTAGTATTACTTATAACAAATTTATTATGTACAGCTGTTTTAGAAATCCTATCTTTTAAACTATCATCGCAGCATTCTTGATAAAGATTACATTTTTTACATATTAGAAAATAACATTCTTCATGAGTTTTGGGATGGAAACATCCTACAAAAGAATTTATAGAATTCAACTTATGCACAAACCCATTTTCAATTAAAAAATCAATAGCTCTATAAACTGTAGGAGGATGAGAAGGCTTGTTGGTTATATTTCTTATTTCATCAAGTATTTCATAGGCTTTTATAGGCTTATTATTTTTTATAATTATTTCATATACTTGCCTACGAATATCAGTAAACCCTAGGTTATTAGATCTACAAATTTCATCAACTCTACTAATTGAAGCATTTAACTCGGTTATGGATTTTTCTTTTTTTATCATAATTTAACTTACAATAATAAGGTTGACATTGAAACAACATAATATATGTTATGTTATAACATTGCAAATAAAAATTAAGGATAGATTATGTTAAAACTTTTGACCATTTTTTCTTTCATGATTTGTTTCAGTTTCAATTTAATTGCTTCTGAAACCAAAGGTGTTGTTACAACTATTCAACCAATAAATTCTTTAGTAAGTGCTGTTATTGGAAATACTGGCAAAACAATTTCATTAATACCAGCTGAAGTATCACCCCACGAATATAAATTAAAACCTTCTGATACAAAAAAATTACAAAATGCAAACATAATATTTTTTGTCTCAGACCACCTTGAGTCAAGTGTAACTAAAGTGTTTAAAAACCTTCCTAAAAATATAAAAATCATCAACTTAATGGAAGACGCTGGAATTAAGCATTTAGCAATAAGAGATAATGAGGCATGGGAACGTCATGACCACCATCATGGACATGGTGATCACGATGATCATGATAAACATGCTAAGAAACATGACGATCACGACCATGACAAACATGAAAAGAAGCATGATGATCACGACCATGATAAACATGCAAAAAAACATGATGATCACGATGATCATGAAAAAGAAGATGACGTTCACATTTGGTTAAGTCCAGATAACGCAGTGAAAATTATCAAAAAGATAAATAAAGAATTGAGTTTATATTTTCCTGAAAACGTGGAGACATATGATAAAAATGCAAATCAAATGATAAAGGAAATCAATCAATTAAAAGTTGAATTAAAAAAAGAATTATCAGGTATTAAAGATAAACCATATATAGTATTTCATGATGCATATCAGTATTTTGAAACAAGCTTCGGCTTAAATGCTGCTGGTTCTGTTGCGTTAGAAGGAGATATAGCTTCTTCACCAAAGCAAATATCTATTATAAAAGATAAAATTGTTAAATTAAAAGCTTCATGTGTTTTTCAAGAACCTCAGTTTGATAGTAAATTAGTAAAAATTGTAGTTGAAGGTACTAATGCACAAATAGGAACACTAGACCCTCTTGGTGTAAATATAAAAAGTGGAGAAAATTTTTATTTACAATTACTGAAAAACATGGCTAAAAGCCTGAAAGATTGTTTAGGGTAACGATTATAAATGTTTATTTGTGAAGATATATCATTTGATATTGAAGGACAAAAATTATTTTCAAACATAAATTTAAATCTTAAACCTCAGAAGGATCTTTTAATAACTGGTCCTTCTGGAATTGGTAAAACAACCTTACTTAGTATTTTATGCGGCATTCAAAAGCCAACCACTGGTAAAATAACTTATAATAGTATTGACCTTTATAATTTGCCTGAAAACAAAATAGATGAATTTAGAGGTAAAAACCTTGGTGTTGTTTTTCAAAATTTTAACCTAATTAATACATTCACTGTTAAACAAAACTTAGAAATTGCTGTAAGTGCAATTGATACAAAAAAATCAATTACATTTTTTAACCTTTTGGATAGAGTTGGACTGGCAAACAAATCACATATAAAAGTTGCAAATTTAAGCATTGGTGAAAAACAAAGACTTGCGGTGGCACGTGCATTTGTTGGCGATCCTAAATGGGTTTTTTGTGATGAACCAACTTCATCATTAGACGATAAAAATGCCCATATTATTGCCAATTTAATAAAAGAAGAAAGCTTGCGTTGTAAAGCTTCACTAGTGCTTATAACACATGATAGCCGTATACAATCTTTGATAAACTTCTCTAAAATTTTAAAATTAGGAGATGAGTTATAAATATTTTTTATATATCTATTTTATATCTAAAATCTAAACCCTTAAACTTTATGCTAAGTGTATTTCTTATGGTTGTAGGAATTACAATTATAACTGTGTCTATACTAGTAAATCAGGTTACCAAAGACACTTTCAGTAAAAATAATCCAGGTTTAGATGCTGTTGTTGGTGCTAAAGGAAGCCCTCTTCAATTGATATTATCTTCTATTCATCATATTGATATTCCTACAGGGAATATAAGCTACCAAAATGCAAAAAAAATTATTAAACACCCAGCCATTAAAAGTGCAACACCAATATCGTTGGGTGATAATTTCCAAAATTTTAGAATAGTAGGAACTAACAAAAATTTTTTAAAATTATATAAAGCAAATCTAATATCAGGTACTGCCTGGTCAGAACCAATGCAAGCTGTAATTGGATATAATGTGTCTAAAATCACAAAATTAAAAATTAACAAGTTTTTTGTTGGCTCACATGGCTTGATTGACACCCGGAATGTTCATGCAGAACAACCTTATAAAGTTGTCGGTGTTTTAGAAAAAAACGGAACTATATTAGATAATTTAATTTTAACAAGTTTAGATAGTGTCTGGAACTTACACTCTGATACAAATAAAAATAAATTAGAGATTACTTCATTGTTATTAAAATACAAGAATAAGACTTCATCTTTCTCTTTTCCTCGCTTAATTAACAAAGGTACAAACATGCAAGCTGCCAGTCCTAGTTTTGAAATTTCAAAACTACTTAAACTTACTGGTAATGCTCATAGAATTGTTGATTACTTCAGTTTACTAATAATAATATTATCTTTCTTAGGAATCTTGATCACTTTGTTAAATAATATAAATGAACGGAAATATGACTTAGCAGTTTTAAGAACACTTGGATTTTCAAGATGGAAGTTATTTTCTATTATTTTATCAGAAGGTATGATTATTTCTATTTTAGGTAGTACTATTGGCCTAATATTTGGATACATAGTATATGAAAGTATGTACTATTTTTCTATTGTAGGTAGAAGTATAGAGTTTGGGCAGTTAAATTTTTTAAATGACTTATTTTTAATTTGGATAATTGTAAACATAGTTGCCTTTATAACGTGCCTAATTCCATGCGTAAAAGTTTACAAGCAAAATATAAGATCTACTTTGTTAAATAGTTAAAATTTATATATTTATAACGTAAATTTTATTGAAGGAGAAATTTTTGAGTTTAAGATTTCTAATTATAATTTTTATTACTTTTTTTTGTTATAAAGCATTTGGATTTGAAAAATTTAATCTTAATGATATTGACCCTAATGAAAATGTTATTGTCGAAGATATGTTTGAGCCATTAAAAGTTACAGGGGACGCTTTACCATGGCAGTTATTTGGCAAGACGAAGGAAGTGGAAGATTGTACTATTGATAAAGATGGTTTTGATTACTGTCTAATCAAACCAATTTATGACGAAAATATCAAAAAGTATAATGGTGAAACTGTTACTATAATGGGATACATGTTTCCATTAGAAGAATCTGAAAAACAAAGAAAATTTTTAATAGGCCCGTACCCTTTAAGTTGTCCGTTTCACTATCATGTCGGGCCTTCTCAGGTAATTGAGATAAAATCAAACAATCCAATTAATTTTTCGTTTGATCCAATAACTATCAAGGGCAAACTCAAAATAGAATTTAATGAGGAGACAGGTTCATTCTTTTACCTTGAAACTATTAAGTCTTAGCTTACAGAGTATCAGAAACACCCCATATATTCGTTACCTGGCTTGATAAAACACCACCATTCCCATGAGCAACAGATAATTTAGCATTATCAATCCATCCACCATCTAGTCTTTGACCAACATTGTCTCCTGAAGCATTTCTGAGTTGCCTTAAAGCTTCAAGTGTTACAAAAAGACCATACATTCCTGGATGCACGCATGATAAACCACCTCCATTTGTATTAACTTTTAAACTTCCACTTGGGCCAATATTATTATTTTTTATAAGTTCAGCAGCTTCCCCCTTTTTACAAAAACCTAAATCTTCTAAAAATAATAAGGTATTAATAGTAAAGGCATCATAAAGTTGGATCGTATCCATATCTTCTGGGGTGTATCCAGACATTTTGAATGCTCTTATACCACTTTCAATTGCTGAAGTTCTTACTAAATTTGGCATTTCAGAAATCATTCGATGGTGATGTTCCATCGCTGCACCCAGAAGATATATAGGAGTTTTTTTGGTGTCTTTTGCCCTATCTGATCTAGTCATCACAATAGCAGCACCTCCATCTGTTACTAGACAACAATCTAATTTTCCAAGAGGATCAACAATAGGCCTTGCCGACAAAACGTCGTTTACGTTTAATGGACCATCATGATGTGTATAAGCCCTAGGGTTTAATAAAGCCCAATCTCTTGCAGCAATAGCTACATTTGCAAGATCCTCACGTGACGCTCCAAATTCATACATATATCTTTTAGCAGCTAAAGCATAAGCTGAAACTGGCATTCTGGGTTGATACTGAGCTTCATAGGGCATGGCTTCTGAAATTGTTTTAAAACCACCAATACTTTTTTGATTTGAACCGTACGCAACAACAGCTACATTGATCAAACCTGCATCAAGAGCCATGGCAGCTGTTAGAATATGAGATAAAAAACTTGATCCCCCTATTTGCGACCCATCTGCAAATTTTGGTTTTACGCCCAAATACTCTGATAATGACATTGCAGCCATAGAATGAAAAGCAGTCGCAGCAAAAACTCCATCAACTTCTTTTAATTTAATTCCTGCGTCGTCTAAAGCATCATGTACAGCGGTTGCCATTATTTCCATAGCACTCCAACCTGATGCTAAACCACATCCACTCTCTGCTAAACCTACAACTGCAGTTTTACCTCTTAATTTATTTATATCGTTTTGATCCATTAATTTTATCCTTATACAATATCAAAAATTACTGCTAGTTCTCCATTTAATGAAGAAATTCTAGCTTTAACTTTTTGACCAATTTCAACTTTATCTGGATCTACACCCTCAACTCTTGCCATCATCCTTGGACCTTCTTCTAAAGTAATCAATGATAAGTTAAAGTCTCCACCCTTTTCAGGTAATCGTCTATTACAAGAAGAACTATATACTACTCCATTTCCAGAGGCTTCAACCCACTCTAAATCACGCTCACCACTGCCTGGGAACGCCACACGAGGATGAAAGAAAAATTGATTAAGACTCTTACATCTTTGGATCATAAATTTTCCATCTGATAAAAAATCCTTAAATTGCTGTTCTGGTCCTACCAAACCTTTTAAATTTTCTGGCATTTTGTCTCCTGTCTTATTTTTTTATAATTAATGCATCTAGAGCTATAACTTCTGTCTCACTTACTAAAATTGGATTCATTTCTACTTGATCAACTTTATCTGAATTAGCGGCTATAAAGTTAGAAAGATTTACAATTGCATTTAACAATGAATTTATGTTAACAGGCGGCTTTCCCCTTGCACCATAAAAAATATCTTTACTTTTTAATGATAAAATCATTTGTTCAGCTTTTTCTTTATTCACAGGTGCTTCTGCAAAAACAATATCTTTCATTACTTCTGCATAAATTCCACCAAGGCCAAACATTACAATAGGTCCAAAAACAGGGTCAATTTTTGCACCTAAAATACACTCAAGATCACCCTTTTTCATTGGTGAAATCATAATTCCATCTATTTTTGCATTAGGAACAGTATTTTTTACATTTTTAAAAATATTTTGATAAGAGCTTCTTGCCATCTCTAAATTATCTATATTTAAAACCACTCCCCCTACGTCAGTCTTATGCTGAATGTCTGATGATACTATTTTCATAACATACTTATTTTTACTCTCTTTAAAATAAGAGGATAATTCATCAATATCTTTTATTAGAAAGGGTTTTAATACTGGCAAACCTGAAGATAAAAGTACTTCGCTACAATCAATTTCGTTTAAATTTTTATCAGGAATATTTACTTTATATTTTGCAGCATCAAAGCTATTTAGTCTTAGCTTTTCATTAAACTTTTCACCAAAAAACATAAGTGCAGACATTGCGACAACTGCTCTAGTAGGATCTTCAATACATAAAAATCCTTCTTTTTCATAGTTTTCATATATTTCTTGAGGTGCAACCATACAGTTTATAAAAAGCTTATCTTTATAGCCCGACATTGCCTGTTTCAAAGAAGCAAGCAAAGGCTTCGATAGCACTGGAGATCCAGCCACAGATGTCCAAAATCCGATTAAAGCGTCATAACCTCCTCTTGATAACATTAAATCCGTAAATTTAGGTACAATAGATAAGTCATTAAAAAATTGGGCAGTAACATCTACTGGGTTCATAGGAGAAGCAAAAGGCACTAGCTCCTTTAAAATCTTTTGCGCATCTTGAGGCATTGGGCCGACAGTTAGGCCTTCATCAGAAGCAGCATCAGCCATTAAAACACCACCGCCACCTGAAATAGTTACTAGTCCTAAATTTTTTCCTGCAGGATATATTCTTGGTTTTGTTGCATAGGCAACATCTAACATTTCTTCAGTACTGCGAACTCTATAAGCTCCATGTGCTCTTAATACTTCATCATAAACTGCATCTTCTCCAGCCAACGAAGCTGTGTGTGAGTTTGCAGCAGCAGCTCCAACTTCAGATCTACCAACTTTCATAAAAATAACAGGTTTTTTTTCCAATCTAGCTGTATCCAATGCCTTGGTAAATTGTTCACCATCCTTAACGCTCTCAGCGTAGGCCATTATTGTATGGACATCTGGATCTTCCGCCATTAGCTGAATTGTCTCTCCGACTGACAAATCCACTTCATTGCCTGTTGTCATCCAGTATCTAATTCCCAAACCTCTTTGATGAGCAACCATGTAAATATGACTACCGTAAGCACCAGATTGACTTGCAATAGATATTCCGCCTGGTTTAGGCGTAGCTCTATCAATAGTGGAAGTGAATGTGGGATAAAAATTTGTTGCAGAATTGAAAAGTCCTAGGCAATTGGGACCTATAACTCTTAAACCACTTTCTTGACTAATCTTTTTGATTTGATTTTGGTAAATTTCACCCTGACCCCCAATTTCAGAAAATCCCGAAGAAAAAATCAGAACGGTTTTTGCTTTTTTTTGAACCGCCTGTTCAATAACAGAAACAACAATATTTGATGGAACTGCAACCAAAATGAAATCAAGATCTTCTTTTACGTCAAGTAAACTTGGGTAAGCTTTAATACCTTGCACCGTATCTCTATTAGGATTAATTGGGAAAATACCACCTGAGAATTTTTGTTCAATCATATGAGCCAAAGGACGCCCACCAATCCTACCCTTATTATCAGAGGCACCAACTATGGCAATAGACTTTGGAGACATTATATCATTGAGTGTTGTCATTAACTGACCTTTATCTGTCATGATGTTTAAATATTTATTTAATGTACATTAAATAATAAACTTGTTAAATGAAACATATTATATTTAGTTAAAAATTTGAGATAAATGCCAAGAATTTTAATTCTAACTTGCTTTATACAAACGCTTTCCATGATTGGTTTTGCCATTTGGCCAATTTATCTTATTGATCTTCAATCACAGTGGAATTTATCTAACAGTGAAGCTGGTTGGATAAGCGGCTCATTTTATATTGGATATGTTATTGCCACCCCCTTTTTGGTCAGCTTAACAGATACTTATGATGCTAGAAAATTATATTCTATTTCTTGTATTATAGGATCCATAGGCTTATTACTTTTTTCTCTTTTTGCTTCTAACGCTATAAACGCATCAGTTTTTTGGTCATTAGTTGGTGTTGGACTTGCTGGAACTTATATGCCTGGCTTACAAATTCTCAACTCTAGACTTAATAAAAATGCAAGAGAAAAGTTTGTCGCAGTTTATACTGCTTTTTTTGGGTTTGGTGTTGCACTTTCTTTTTCTTTATTTGGAATTTTAAAAAATTATAATATTAATTGGGAAAACTCTTTTCTATTAGCTTCTTTTATCCTGTTTGTTAGTGCTTTTCCATTATTATTATTTTCAGGAAAAGAAATAGAAGAGCGTCAGCCAAAACCTTACCAAGGCATCATAATAGTGCTTATTTCAGTTATCAAAACTTTTAGAAACAAGAAAGCATCTCCTTTTATTCTTGGGTATGGAGGTCATACCTACGAGTTATTTGGATTTAGAAGTTGGACTTTTCCCTGCATGATTTTTCTTTCTAGTCACTTTAATGTCTCTGCTAGTGACGCTTTTATCGCCAATAGTATTGGATTAATGGGCTTTATAGGAATTTTTACTTCTATATATGGAGCTAAATATTGTATTGGAAAAGATAGAGCTAAAGTAGTTTCAAACATGGGTATGTTATGCTTCTTTGGATCAATTCTAACTGCGATTTCTTTTTGGCTGAGTTTTTGGATGGCTCTTTTGATGCTTTTCATTTATAATGCTCTAATTACATTAGACTCAGGTTCTTTAACAACCGGAACAGTTGTAAATGGAGATTCTCACGATAGAGGTGTAAGACTAGCACTCCACTCTATGGTTGGCTTTTTAGGTGGTGCAATAGGCGGGCCAGTGGTAGGTTTTGTCTTAGACAATTTTGGAGGACAAACTAGCCATCTTGCATGGTTCATTTCATTTCTATGCTTAGGTTTAGGATCTCTTGTTTCGGCCTTGACATTTAAATATTACTTTTTCAAATATAAAGAAAATAAATAAAATTACCTACAACAATGGAGATACTATTATGAATACTAAAATATTGCTTAATGAACGCCCACATGGGGAGCCTAATTTAGGTAATTTTAAAACAGTACAAGAAGATATAAGAACACCTAAAGATGGTGAGGTCCTCCTAAAAACAATTTATATGTCATTAGACCCGTACATGCGAGGTAGAATGAATGACGCAAAAAGCTACGCAAAGCCAGTTGAAATTGGGGAAGTTATGGAAGCAGGTGCTTTAAGCCAAGTAATGGAAAGCAAATCAAATCTTTTCAAAGTTGGTGACTTTGTTGAAGGTAGAACTGGTTGGCAAGATAATCCAACTGTAAATGAAAAAGAGTTAAGATTAATTGATCCTGAAATGGCCCCCCTTTCTACTTCTATTGGTGTTCTAGGTATGCCCGGAACAACAGCATATGTGGGTATGCATAACTTTGCAAAACCCCAAGAAGGAGAAACTTTAGTTGTTTCTGCTGCAAGTGGAGCGGTGGGTGCAACGGTTGGTCAAATTGGAAAAATTTATGGATGTAGAGTGATTGGTGTAGCCGGTACAGATGATAAATGTGAGTTTACTAAAACTGAACTAGGCTTCGATGATTGTGTCAATTATAAAGACCCTGATTTTAAAGAAAAACTTAAATCTGCTTGTCCTGATGGTGTTGACATTTATTGGGAAAATGTTGGCGGGGTTACCTTTGACACTGTTATGCCTCTTTTAAACGATTATGCTAGAATTCCAGTTTGTGGATTAATTAGTTTATACAACGCCACCAGTATTAAAGGTGGTGAAAAAGACAGATTGCCTCTTTTATTTAGACAAATTCTTACTAAGAGAATGATGATCAAGGGTTTTATAGTTTTTAATCATTACGATCAAAGAGAAGAATCTATCTTAGCTCTATCAAAATGGATTAGGGAAGGTAAAATTAAATATAAAGAAGATTTCGTTGAGGGTTTAGAAAATGCTCCAAACGCATTTATAGGACTATTAAATGGTAAAAACTTTGGAAAGTTAGTTGTAAAAGTTAACCCTGACCCTACTTTGTAAAAATCAGAAGTTATATTTTAATTTAAACTATCAAAATTTTTATTTTGTTTAACCAGATCTTCTAATAATTTCGGAGGAGCCCAAAACCTTGGGTTTTCTTCTGAATATTTTTGAATATTTTTCAAAATCTTATCTAATCCAATCATATCCGCATATTTCATTGGACCACCCCTCCATTTAGGAAATCCATAGCCATTGGTAAAAACAACATCGATATCTGATGGTTTTAACGCTATTTTTTCGCTTAAAATTTTAGTTCCCTCATACACCATAGCAGCAATATATTTATCTAATATTTCCGTATCATCAAATTTTTTAGGGGTTATTCCAACTCTTTCTCTTTCTTGTTCACAAATTATTTCTATTTCTGGATTAGGAGTTAGAAAAGGAACATCTTCACCGTATAAATAATATCCTTTTGAGGTTTTTTGACCAAACCAACCTCTTTCGCATACTCTATCAGGAATTTCTACATATCTATCATCCTTATGTCTGAATGGTGCTTTTCTTTTTCTTGTTGCCCAACCAATATCACCACCAGCCAAATCAATTACCTGGAAAATTCCCATAGCACACCCAAATTCTCTTATTACTTTATCAACATGGAAGGGGCTTGCTCCATCTTCAACCATGTGATAAGTCCCAATTAAGTATTTTGAAAGAATTCTATTACCTATAAAACCATCACATACTCCTGATCTTACGGGTACCTTTTTCATTTTTTTTGCTAAGTTGAATGCAGTAGCGACAGTATCTTTAGATGTTTTTTCTGCTACCACAACTTCTAAAAGTTTCATAATGTTAGCTGGAGAGAAGAAATGTAAACCAATAACCCTAGTAGGATCGTCTACAACTGAGGCAATCTCATTTACATTTAAGTAGCTAGTATTTGAAGCTAAAATACATTCTTTACTACAAATCTGATTTAATTTTACAAAGACTTCTTTTTTAACATCCATATTTTCAAATACAGCCTCTATTATTAAGTCTCTATCTTTAAGATCAGAAAAATCAGTCGTTGCAGAGAAGAGGTCCATAAATTGTTGTTTTTGTTCAGTTGAAATTCTATTCAACTTAACGCTTCTATCGTAAGTGGAATTAATTTTTGCTTTGGCTTTTTGAATAGCATCATCATTTTGTTCAACCATAATTACATCAAATCCTGCATTCATGGCAGCCATGGAAATCCCAGTCCCCATAGTACCACCACCAATTATACCAATTTTTTTAAGTTCAATCGGTGTGCCGTCTTTTAACTCGGGTATTTTTGTATTAGCTCTTTCTGCAAAAAAGGAATGTATTAACCCTTGCCTTTGTGGGCTTTCAATACATTCTTCGAATAATTTTCTTTCATTTGAAATAGCTTCGGCAAAATCTAGTTTAATGCCCTCTTCTACAGATCTAATAATTGCATGTGGTGAAAATAAATTTTTGTATTTTTTTGATGCAATATCTTTAAATTTTAGAATTAGTTCATCTATTTCTTTTTTATCACTAATTTTATTTTGTAACTGAGAAGCTGGCCTTGGTTTAAAGCCATCTTCAATTAATTTTTTAGCATATTCTATACCATTATCTACAGTATTTTTGTTATCAGCAATCTCATCGATAATGCCTGCAGATAAAGCTTCTTTAGCTGGAACATGTTTACCAGTAAGCATCATATCTAAAGCCATATCAACTCCACATAATCGTGGAAGTCTTTGTGTTCCACCAGCGCCAGGCAGAATTCCAAGCAACACTTCGGGCAATCCAACTTTGGTGTTTGGAGCTGCAATTCTGTAATGTGCTGACATTGCAACTTCCAAGCCCCCACCAAGTGGAGTTCCATGTAATGACGCGACAACAATTTTATTAAGACTTTCAATTTTATCGCAAATTTTTCCTAAAATTGGGGCGTCTACTTTTTTTCCAAATTCTTTTATATCAGCCCCTGCAAGAAAGGTTCTCTCTGGAGCTGTAATCACAATTGCTTTAATTTTTTCATTTGATGACAGTTTTTCTAAAGTATCTAAAAGCCCAATTCTAACAGCAGCACTAATGGCATTGACTGGCGGATTAGAAATTTCAATAACTCCTATTTCATCTAAAATTTTATATTTAACTGGTATCATTATGCCCTCTTTATAATAAGTTTTTTTTAGCTTCTAAATATTCATTATTAATTCTTTTAATAAGTTCACTTGCTGGTAAAATACTTTTTACAACAGAAATACCCTGTCCAGAACCCCATATTTCTTTCCAACTTTTTGGTTTTGATGCTCCAGAACTAAAATTCATTTTACTTGAATCACTGACCTCAAGGTTTTCAGGATCAAGTCCTTGAGCTTTTATTGACCCTTTTAAATAGTTACCATGAACACCTGTGAATAAATTAGTATATATAATATCATCTGCACTAGATTGAGTGATCATTTCTTTATATCTTTCGTCAGCATTTGCTTCATTTGTGGCAATAAAAGCAGAACCTATATAAGCTAAATCTGCACCCATTGCTTGTGCTGCTAAAACAGCCCCTCCATTGGCTATAGAACCAGATAACAAGAGAGGTCCTTTGAACCATTCTCTAATTTCTTGGATTAAGGCAAATGGAGATAAGGTTCCTGCATGACCTCCAGCTCCAGCGGCTACAGCGACCAAACCGTCTGCCCCCTTGTCTATAGCTTTTTTGGCAAAAAAATTATTAATTATATCATGTAAAACTATGCCTTTTGACTGATGTGCAACTTGATTAACCTCTGGGCGGGCTCCTAAAGATGTTATCCATATTGGAGATTCCCATTTAGCACAAATATCAATATCCTTTTCCAGTCTAATATTTGACTTATGAACAATATGATTAACAGCATATGGTGCGGCTGGATTGTCTGGATTTTGTTGATTATATCTGTCTAATTCTTCATTAATTTTTCTCAACCAAATTTCCAGCATATTCGGTTCACCCTCTTCTTCTCTCGCGTTCAAACAGGGGAAAGAACCAACAACTCCAGCCTTACATTGTGCTATAACAAGATCAGGGTTGGAGATTATAAAAAGTGGGGAACCAATTACAGGGATTTTAAGCTTATCTAAAGGTGGAATTAGCGACAAAAAAAATCTCCTTATATTTTATCAAAAATAAAGTTAAAGTTTTAACACGTTAACAATAGAATCTTCAAATAATAGTTACATTTTTACAATTATTTATTATATTAATATTTAAAAAGAAGATTCATTTTTAAGATCTAGTGGGATGGAGTATTTATGTTTTTAAGTGAAGAAGATTTAAATAAATTTGATAAAGACGGGTATTTGTTCTTTCCAGAAATGTTTAATCCTGATGAAGCTGCTTTGTTAAAACAAGAAGCTCAGAGAGTTTATTCTGAAGACAGAAAAGAGGTCTGGAAAGAAAGTAGCGGAGTAGCAAGAACAGCTTTTGCTGCCCATAAATATAACGAAACTTTTCGAAGGTTAGGAGCACACCCTAGATTAATTGAACCTGTTTCTCAGGTTCTAGATGGTGATATTTATATGCACCAATTTAAATTAAATGCTAAGGCTGCTTTTGATGGTGCAGTTTGGCAGTGGCATCAAGATTATGGTACTTGGAAAAGAGATGACGGCATGCCTGAGCCTAGGGCAATGAATATAGCTGTTTTTCTTGATGATGTTACAGCTGCTAATGGTCCATTATTATTTATACCAGGAAGTCATAAATCAGGAGTTATAGATGCAGGACATGATTTAGAAACAACAAGTTATCCTCTTTGGACATTAGATAATGACAAAGTTTTAGAACTTGCAGAAAGAGGCGGATGCGTTGCGCCAACTGGACCAGCGGGAAGTATGTTGATGTTTTCATCTTTACTTGTTCATGCTAGTCCTCCAAATATTTCTCCTTTTGGAAGAAGTATAGTCTACCTATCATTGTGTCACGTGGATAATCATATAACAAAATTTAATAGGGATGAGTGGATTGCTCATCGTGATTTCACTCCAATATCTAAATTTAAAGATGATTGTTTAGAAGAACTAGTTAACCAAAATGTAAATGCCGCTGAATAAATTTTAGTTCTTCTTTAAAAGGAAAATCTCAATTGTTTTTAATAAACTCGGTTTCAAATTTTAGAGATGCATCTATAGGCTCTAAAATGAAAAACAA
>Ga0255758_10002496_pt1 | contig 17035 bp, 17 predicted proteins | sample 011ome_24_FD_179958 | JGI IMG/M metagenome (GOLD analysis project Ga0255758, IMG submission 179958) | Coastal salt marsh microbial communities from the Groves Creek Marsh, Skidaway Island, Georgia - 011513CT metaG (version 2) | ecosystem: Environmental > Aquatic > Marine > Intertidal zone >...
CAGGAGTTACAATGTAATAATAATTGTATGTGGAATTATCACGTGCGTAGTTGTGTAACTCTAACGCATGTGTAGTTGATACACGTTGAATACGTGGGAAACGTTCTTGCAATTCAGCAAAGTTTGCATTACCAAAACCTTTATCCCAATAAAAGATATCATAGTCAGGATATGTCGCTGCTTCTTCTTCAATAAACTTAACATTGAATTCATCATACTCTTTAGCAACATACACAATCCCACCTGGGTTAAAAATGAAAGCACTTGCTTCGTCAAACAAATCAGGATAGAAATGAAAGTCTTCATTCAATTCTAGTGCAGGATCAACAATCCATGCTGGGTATTCTTCAAGTTGTTCTAGTCCTGCTTTTAGCGTAGAGCTATATACAATACCACCAGGGTCTATTTCACCCACAACTTGTTCAATGTCTTTTTGCTTTTCTTCATCATAATCAAGTGGCACAAGACGTACACCGTTACGTACTGCTTTGCCGTTTGGTAACTCTATTTGAAAATTATGAATGTATGCTTTATCATATGATGGCGGAACGTAATCAGTAATTTCATCAATTACATGCTTATTGACTAGCCACACCATTTCAGTATCACATTTCTTAACTTGTGATAAGTTCTTAATATCATCAGTATGCACAACATCATAGCGTACCGGCTTAATGTTTGTTGTGTGCTGATATAGTGCTTTGCGTCTAAAATCAAAACGTTGATACTTGCGTTCTTCAAACAACTCGTAGTCTTTTCTGAATAAGCCCACACCATGATATTCAAGCGCATTGTTTTCCCAATCTGACTTCTGCCATACAACAATCTGTTGACGACCTTCTTCTGTCATAGAGAACTCAAATTCATAATCAAAGTTAAAGTCTGTTACGGTTGTATCGCTCGTAATCACATAATAGTATTTTGTTTTTGAATGCTTCTGTGCGTATTCATGTAGTTCTGTAAGTGTCTTAGTTTTAAGTGACTTGATACGTGGGAAACGATATGTCAAGTCAACTAGATTTTTCTTACCAAAGCCACGATCCCAGAAGAAAATATCATACTCTGGAACTGTTGCTGCTACTGTATCGTGGAACTTTAGATTGTATTCGTCATACTCACTCGCAACGAACACAACACCTTTCTCAAATACGTGTGCGCTTGCTAAGTCATACAAGTCTGGATAGAAATCAAACTTATCGTTTAATTGGACTGCTGGATCAACAATAACAAAAGGGTAAGTTTTCGAATCATTCAGTCCGCCCTTCAAAGTACTAGATGAAACGATAGGAGTTTCTTTTAGTGTACCTATCACTTCGTCTAAATCTTTTTGCTTTTCTTCGTCAGAATTTGCTGGCACAAGTCTAATACCGTTGCGCACTTCTACGCCACGTGATGTTTTGACTTTAAAGTTATGAATGAACTCACGGTCATATGAGAACGGATAGTATTCTAGTGTGAAATCCTCAACGTCTTCGTGTACTAACCAATACATATCTGTATCAACAGTATGATTTAGATTATGCATATTAGTTGTGCGAATTACAGGAAACTCTAGGTCACGTGCAATAGGATCTTTTTCGTATACTGCTTTGCGTCTGAAGTTAAAGATTTCATACTCACGTTCTTTGAACATAGGACCATCTTTTGGGAATAGTCCTACACCGTGATACTCACGTACAAATCCTGTCTTTGGATTTTCTTTCTGCCACACAACAACTTTCTGATTTTCTTTGTCAAGACCAAACGCAAACGAGTAATCAAAGTTGAATGTATCAAAGATTTCTGTGTTAGGGTGAACAAGATAGTAGAAGTCTGTACGTGCCTGTTTGCGACATGTTTCATGTACATCAATATTAGTTGCACCTTCAACTGTTTGTATCTCCGGAAAACGTTCTTTTAGTTTCTCAAAGTTAGCATTACCATAATCTTTCTTCCAGTAGAAGATATCATATGTCTCTGTTGTTGGTTTATATTCCACTTGATTTGTTTTATGTTCTTTGAATTCACCTGTTAAGAAATAAGCATCCTGAATATACTGTGTTTTCTTTTTCTTAACATCACTTGTTTTGAATAACTTGACACCTACAACTGAACGGAAGACATTGCGTTCTTCTGCATTCCATACATGCACAACGTTGTCATCCCAACTGTCTGTTTCAAAGTTGAAGTTAAAGTTATCGTCTACATTTACATCAGGATCGATAATCCAAAAGTGCTTTGTATTTGCAACATCAGCAATCTTCATAATTGCTTTATCAATCTTAGGATCACTCCAGTCCTCTAGATTAATTTTAACCATACGAAAATTAGGGTACTTTTTCTGTACCCTATCAAATCGTTCATTCGTTTCTCTATCTGATTTATAGGTTAGATAAAATCCGTCGTATGCCATAGTTACCCTATAGTTATAGTTTCTTACAGTATATCAAAAAACTAGCGTGGTGTAAAGACATTTATTCCATAATGTTTAGAAAAATCTTCTGCATCTTTCAAGTCATTTACAATCGGCTGACCCTTGATGTTTAAAGATGTATTTACTAACATTGGACAACCTGTCTTTGCTTTGAACTTAGATAGTAGCTCATATAGCTCAGGGTGTTGCTCGTATCTTACAGTCTGAACACGTGATGTTCCGTCTTTGTGAATAATAGCAGGGAATTCATCAGGGTACTTACATGGTGCTACGAATTGCATATAAGGACTTTCGTTGATGTTCTTTGGCATCTGAAAATATTCGTGTACATCTTCTTCTAAAATCATTGGTGCGAACGGTCTGAACTTTTGTCTACGTTTGATTTCGTTCATTCTGTCTTTGATAGTGTCACCGCGTGGGTCTGCTGTCAATGTGCGATTACCTAGCGCACGTGGGCCGAACTCTGCACGTCCACTAGCGATACCGCAGATTTGTCCTTCAAGTAATGCTTTAAGAATATCATCAACAGGGTATGCACCTTCAATGTTGTGACCAAGATAGGGAGTTTCCCATTCAATACGATTTCTGAAATACTTCTGTGCTACACCGATACAAGAACCTGCGTCACCTGGATTAGGCATAATCCACACATTATCAAATGCCGGTGTGATACCACTATTTGCTGAACAGTTTAGCGCACAACCACCCATGATGATTAGATTTTTACAGTGTGTTCTACTTCTTGCATGATATACAATACGCTCTAACATCATTTCATATACACGCTGTGTTGCTGCTGCTAAGTCGAATAAGTCTTGTTCGCTTGTTAGTTCAGGCAAGAACCAACGACAACCACGATGTAGATTTTCTTTGAATGTGACTAGCTTAAAGTATTCATCACTGGTGTCTTCTAGTTTGATACCGAAGCCATCTAAGATATGCTGTGTTAACGCTTTACCATTATGCTTACGATGTGGGTCGCCATATGCTGCCATACCCATAAGAATGTATTCGTCTTCTTGTGGCTTTAGTCCTAGACGATGTGTCATTGCTGAATAGAATAGACCTACAGAGTGAGGATAGTCTTGTGAATATACTTTCTTTAGAGTATCGCCACGACCATGCCAAATAGTAAGTGTCTCAAATTCACCGATTGAATCAATTACAACAACAGTTGCTTCTGACAGTTTACTTGTAAAGTAACCAGATGCAGCATGTGTATAGTGATGTGATTGATATTCAATTGGAATGCCTGCTAGTTGTGGGAAGTTCTTTTTGATGTAACGCTTTGGCATTTCATCCCAATCACGTGCTAAGTCCCATTGACCTGCTGTTGCTTGTCTAACCTTCTTTAGTAGAGGTCTCTCATACCAAGCAATTACATCAGGGCGACCATGCTCCAATGCAGCATTCACGATACCGTCATTAAGTAGAGGATCATTCTTTTTCTTACTATAACGTTCACTGTGTGATGCGTATAGAATACGCCTGTCTTCAATAAGTGACACCGCAGCATCGTGGTTTAGCGCACCACTAATTCCCATTACTCTCATTTTTTTGCTATCCAAAGTCTGTCTAATACATAGAACCAAACTGCATTTGCTAATGGTTCTACTACTGCATCTGTCGCAGCTACCCATAATGGAACATCAGATATCAACATCAAACATGTAATCGCTATAAAGAAGTGACCGATAGTATATACTAGTGTTCTTAATAACGAACCTTTTAATGACTGATATGAGTTATTAAATTCTGTCATTTTATTTGTAGATAAAAGGATCCCGCTTCCGTAGTTCCTCTAATCTTTCCTTTAGTTCTTTGCGTCTTTTATACTCAGCCCACGGCCAAGTAATGATTTCCCAAATTTTTCTCATTATCCGTTTCCTGCTCTTGTTTTCTCAATGTCATCAAACAAAATCTTAGCCCATATAGAATGTGCTTCTTCATTTGGATGCATATATTTTTCTTCGCCATCTTCTTCGTAATACAACTCATTGTCATGCATGTATGTGAAGAATGTTTGGTCTTCATAAATTCGTGTCATGTCTAATGTCGCTAACACATTTCCCATTTCTGCTTGCTCACATAGTTCTGTAAACTTTGTTGGTTCAAGTAGATTTGGAGTCAAGTTTAGTGAATTGAAAATGACATATTCAAGTCCTACAGACTTAAAGAAACCCTGTAGCGTTATCATGTGAATTAAGTATTGATGAAAGTCGTACACCGGAGACCAAAAGTTCTTCATGTAAAGAGTATTGAATAAATCAACATCTCTATTAGTTTGTTCATCTAACATAATATTCCCATGGTATTCATGTGAAGGAACATTATGAATAAGAGTATTACTCTTTTCGATGAAGAACTCTCGGCGGCTAGGCGCCGTCATACCTATTGCACAAAATGGCTTTTTACCTTCCGCCAGCAAGTCGCTTACTGTAGTAATTGTGTTACGAACTATGTATTGGTTACTCACGCCTCGTTGAGCTTCCGTGATAGTTTCGCTTCTATCATAGCCTAGTAGGTCTGCTAGTTCAAAGGGCCACGCTTTATCTTTTAGTGGCAGTCCAGTGCCGTAAGTAAAACTGCATCCGTTTGCATATATCATTTATTGTCCTCTTTATTTGCATTATACACGAAACATCCCAATAATGCAAGTCTTCTTTTATTACCTGTATTTATGACACGATGTTCCCAACTAGAATTAATGAACCATATTTGCCCGGGCATCATTTTTTGTGGGAAATTACCCTGCCTTGTTTTGATTTCAAATGTCTGTTCACCTTCTAATACTATACACCACCTATCCATAGTAGGTTGATCCACGTGCCATCCTAATACGTCATCTGGTTCAATAGTAGCATAACGTGTTCTATATACTAAGGCTCCTAACTTTATAGCAATCTCTTCTAAGTAAGGTTTGGCTGTTTCACTGAACATCTTATAGTCTCGTTCATCACCGAACTCATCATCTTTTTTAAATTGTATATCATATTGTCCATAGTTCTCTATGAACTTTCTGTAACCATCATCTAAACCGTGCTTATCTCTTAGTTCTATAGCATTGCTTAAAGTGTTTTGGGCATCACTAAATGAATTTATAAAAAAATTCAATGTACCTTTTTCTAAATCACCATAATAATGATATAACGGTTTCTTTATTCTGTTATGTGCAAACTTTTTTGATATTTCATCCATTTGGTGCCTCGATAAATGATAAATATAATTATATACATATTTATTAAGGTAATAACTTTATATGCAGAAGATTTTCAATTACAACGAGATAGAACCAGAGGAAAATGAATTTGTTGACATCTGTGCAGATATAACACACCAATGTAATATGACATGTAAAAATTGTTATATTCCGAACCGTGATATTCCTGATATGGATTTAGACAGATTTAAGGACTTTATGAGTAGACTGGGCGGTCGTGCATTTATTCGCATTATTGGTGCAGAACCAACAATGTCACCGAACTGTGCAGAGTTTATCCGTGCTGTTTATGAATTCGGTAAGAAAAATAAACACAGTTGTACACTAGTAACAAACGGACTAAGACTTTCACATAAAAAATATCTTGATAGTTTAATTAATGCTGGACTACGTAGTGTTACATTAAGTTTAAACGGTGTCGATAATGACGATTGGTATGAACAGATTGATGAAATGCGCTGTGCTTCTAAAAAAATAAGAGCATTGCGCAATATTGTTGACCGAAAAATGAACCTAAATACTGGAACAATTATTATTCCTGAAATTAATCGTGAAGCCCCGGCAAGATTACTAGAAGTAATTGAACGTGAAAAAATCAATAATGTAATGATGCGTATTAAAAATGTAGGACAACTTGGTAGGTACCAAAAAGATGCAGCAGATAATATAAAAATGGATGGACTTGTTAAACTGTGCGCAGACCAGTTTAACGTTTCAGAAGATTATATTTGGAGCTTCTATAAAGTACCATACTATAATAAATTTGAAGAACCTAATTCAATCCTTTTCCCGCTTAAAGAAGGAAACAAAATGTTCAATAGAGGACGTTGGGTTAAAATAACAAATTGGGATACTGAAAATGATGGAGGTATTCCAGATCCGGGCAGTAAACGCAGAGGTCGTATCACAGAAGATTTTAGACTTGCCCCATTTTATGAACATGCAAAAGAAAACGAAGGTGGATATTAATATGAGCAGAACTAAAGAAACATTAAAAGCAGTTGTACTCGACAGAGCAGAAGTCGAGTTAACAGACGAATACATCGATTCGGGCAAACCGTTCAGTGAACTTGGTATTGATTCTCTTGATACTATTGAAATTCTTGTATCTGTTGAAGATGAACTAGATATCGAATTAGACAATGATAGACTAGACGATTGTAAAAATGTTAAAGAACTTGTGGAGTATCTATCCGAGTTTGATTAATGAAACTGCAAATACGTGATAAAATAGTAAATCTAGATGATGAACTTGAAGTAAATTTTGCTACAGAATATTTTTTTTGGGATGAATACAATAGAATTAAAAATTCTGCAACTAATATTTCAGGAAAAAAAGATTTAGCAAATTATTATAATGCACTTCAAGACAAGTATACAAATGGCGGGTTAGAACATAGTAGAAAGTTCATAGAAAAACCAGACGACTTTTTCGAATGGATTTCAGAAGACAAATGTTTTGGTAAATCTAAAAACTTTGGTAGTAAAGAAAATCTTATAATTTATATTTGTAGTCATGCTGGTATCGAAAACCGTATGAATTTACCGATACTAAGTATGCCAAACAGAATAAAAGATTTAAATGACAGATTCGATGTATTAACAATAAATGAACATCCGTTACGGTTCCCCGAAAGTCAATACCCGTCATATCTTGTTTTGGGATGCAGTGATACACATAACACATTTGAAAAAATGTGTAATTATATTTCTACGCTTATCAATAAAAAATATAAGAAGGTAGTAGTATTTGGAGATTCTAAACATGCAGCTATATCTCTGAGTATAGCACACGCATTAGATGATATCGTAACAAACGTATTCATTGCACACGGACAGACTTCATATGATTGGGAAGAATCTGGGTGGATACAATCATATATTAAATACATAACCAAACGAAACAAAATATATGAAAACACAGGATATCTAGATGATAAGATGTTGAACGATATAAGTGGTCCTCATATTTTTCACATCTTAAAATGTTATAAATTTAAAAAATTAAATATAAAAAACGAAATATTGAGCCCTTTCAAGTATCACAAAAATTATAAAAATATAGATGTTGCATACTTTTACAATAAAAATGATTTAGAGTATAAACCTTTTATCGATTGGTTATTAAAAAATGCAACAGGCTCTATTACATTCAATGATATTGATTATGATAATAAAGTCAATCAGCATTTTATAAAACCATACTTAGAAAGAAAAATAATACCCGATTACATTAATAAAGTTATTCTAAATGATGCCAATTAACAACATAAAAAATGAATCCGTTGATAATGACTCAACTGTACTAAGAGGACACAGAGTGAACTTCTTTGACGATGTTGAGGTTCACTATATGTCTGAATTCTTAGAATGGGAAATGTTTAAAGAAAACCCTAAAAGAAAAGATGTCCATGTAGAAAAAATACAAGGATATAGCAACAGAACATATGATACAAATATCTGGGATGAACAGATTCATGATTGCCTGTATACCACAAAAAATTACGGTGATAGCGAAAATTTAATAATTGTTATCGCAGAAGAAAATTGGTTGCAGGAAGAACGCTTCTTTGTCCCTGCTTCTGTGCTATCACATCGGAAAAACTCTGATATATTGGTTATTAAAGAAGAAATTAAAAACAATACTAAGCCTTTAATGCATAATCTAATACTAGGTTTAAATACTGAATATAACAGTTTTGAAAAATTATGTAAATTGTTAAGAGAAAACTACGTAAAAGAAACTTACTCAAATATAGTATTAATAGCAGGAGGTGAAGTGTTGCCTGCTGGACTTGCTATCGCACAAGAATTCTCTGAACTGATTGACAATGTGTTACTGTATGATGGTATTACCAACTATAGTTGGCTTGATAGCAGTCATATTCAAATGTGTCATAATATGTCGATTAAATCTGAATACATGTTTAAAAAAACAGGTAAGTATGACAAGTCAAAAGACCTTATCAAAACAACAGATGATGCATTTCTGATGTTAAAATGTGGATACTTTTTAAGACATAAAATTAATCGCCGTATTACGTCTCCTATAAAATTTATTAAAGACCACCCAACACAAAATGTAGAATATTATTTTTGGAAAGATACAATTCATATTGAATGGTTAAGGAAAGCAATATACCATAAATCAATACCTAACATACCAATGACAAATATCAAAAAAGATAATCCTCCTGCATATTTTTTTAATAACTCTCTCCCAATAAAACTACATAAAATACTTGACAAATAAGCGAATCATGCTATATTAGTTATGTAATCAAGAGAGAGGACATAACATGTTTCGCATTCCAGCTTTCAACAAATTCGACATGACTTTTGACGAAGCAAAAGTGACTATGACACATTATGGTCGTGGTGACTTGCTTGAAGGCATGATGGCACTAGATCGTGTTTGGGAAGAACACTGCGCAAGCTACGATACACCTGATGCTCGTTTCGATAGTGACAGTGACTTCTACGAGTGGTATGAAGCAGAAGTGAATGCGTATAACAAAGTGTTCGAAACAATGAAACCCCTATTTGTGTAAGGAGAGAAAATGAATATTGATTTTACTAAAATTGAAAATGTAATCGTTGAAGATATCTGCATGGCAGACTATCCTGACTTCTGCGATGCGTATATCGAAAGCTGTGACATTGATGGTGTTCCTGCTACTGAGGAAGAACTAGATGCTATCAATGATAATGGTGATTTTGTTGCTGAATGTGTATGGGAGGCAATCTACTAATGCTGGTGAATGATTTAATTGAATTGGTCGAAGACCTAGAAGCAATCGAAACTTACGGCACAGAAACTACTGCGTTTGAAGATATCATGTGTAAGTGGATGGCGCGCCGCGATGAACAAATTGAGTTTGCTGCACGTCAGTTAGAACTCGACATTTAATACTTGACAACATAGCGAATCGTGCTATATTAATAGAGTAATCACAGAGAGGAACTGACATGTACATCATGAATGCAAAAGATTTCGTAGACGTTGAACGTAATGTTGATTTCGTGAATGAAAAACTTTACGGAGCAAAGCTACCTAAAGTCAAGTTAGTTGCTCTTGCTATCATGGCACAAAAGATTAACGGTGAATACTGTAAGCGTGGAGGCAAGTCTGACTTCGTTGAAGTATATGATGAAGAAGCTGATGATGTTGTTCAACGCTTCGTAAAAGTCAAGGAGTCAAACCGCACTGTCATGGAAATCTTGGCAGAGAACGATTCACTTATCACTATGGAAGTTATGCAAGAAGCACAAGAGATGCTTGCAGGGCTTGAAATGGACTATATGTTCAAAGTTCTTGGCGATGATATGAATGACTTTGAAACAAGCATTCAACGCTTTCTTGCTGAGGATGATAATGATGTAAATGTTCGCTATCACATCGGTATTGTTGCTTACATCCCAGCGTATGTTGAGCGTGAAGCAAAACAGCGTGACCTTGCTGAACAGTCAATCGGTTCTAAGTGGATTGGCAAAGTCGGTGAAGTAGTTGAACTTGAGATTGAGATTATCTCAAAACGTAGTGCAACTGCATGGGTTGGTTGGAATATAAATGCTATCACTAAAGATGGAAATCGTATCTCATTCTTTACTGGCAAAGATAACATTGCTAACCGTGAAGGCATGTTTAAAGTGTCTGCTAAAGTAAAGGATCACGGTCGGGTATGGCGTGATGAGTCTACTAAAGAAACTCGTATCAACTATGTTAAAATTGTTTAAGAGAGGTTAACATGAAAAATATCCTAGCAACAACAGTATCTATCATTGCACTTGCAGGATGTGCCAGTGCGGGAGTTGTAAATGATGCACAATCAATGCTAAATCGGCTTGGTTACAACGCAGGTCCAGTTGACGGCGCATACGGCAAGAAAACACGCGGTGCACTCGAGGCTTTTTATGCTAGTAATGGAGGTTCATATGATGGGAAACTTGATGCCAATGAAATACAAGACCTTCAATATGCAATGTCACAACGCGGAATAAAACTATCTCCGATGTCAAACACAGAAGTTGAGTATGCATTTGGTTGGGATGGTTCGACTATTTTAGACGTGACACGTGCTGGTTTTGGGAAATTTGAACGTGCTACTTGGTTCCATGAACGATATGTTTCCGGCGATTATAACAACGATGGACTAACTGACTTTATTGCTGTCGCAATTCCGAAGCATTATGAATATGCAAGCCAAGCACACGACTTTATAAAAAATAATGGTAGCAGTATCACAGTAGATGATAGTCAGAAAGGAACTCCATATGTATTGTGGGGGCGTCCGAACGGTAAATTGGAATTAGATATGTCTAATCCATTCAAACGTACAGATAATAGTAGTGGCGTGCTGATCCCTTCCATTACACAAGCAGATTATAATGGTGATGGACACGCTGATATTTTTGTTGGCAATACGTCCTGGGATTGGTCAGGTGCTCCTTCTGTTCTATATCTAAGTAATGGCGATGGAACATGGACTGATGTATCTGCTACTAATCTTAAAAACAATGACCGACAGTTCTCACACCAAGTAGAAAGTGGTGATATTGATGGTGATGGCGACATTGATATTGTTACGACAACATCACGTTATTCATTAGAATGCTGGATCAACGACGGCAACGCTGTGTTCAAACCACGGAAGTGTACAAATTCACGTCAGGAGACTGTTGCATTTTCAATGGCTGACTTTGACGGCGATGGTGACCTAGATATCTATTCTGCGGCTGAACAAGAATATGAACATAATCGTAAGAAGGGACATGACTCCCGCCCGTCTACACACGCAAATCGTATTCTTGTTAATAACGGTCGAGGTACATTTTCAAGTGGAACAAAGTTCCAAAGACGTGCTAACTGCTGGGATGTTAATCCTTACTCAGAAGCATTCGATATTGATGGTGATGGTGATTACGATATCGTAAATTCAATCACACGCACTCGTTATATGTTTAATGGTGTTGAGATTATCGAAAACTTGGGTAACGGAAAATGGAAAGCTACTCAGTTTGAAATCACTACGGAGTCAGATTTTGATCCACACGTACAAAAAAGATGGTCAATCAGTGATAATTGCGTAGGGTTAAAATACGGTAAGTTTTCAGGTCACGATGAAACTTCTCCATTCAATTATCATTATCAATACATTAACTTCGGTGATGTTGATGGAGATGGAGATATCGATATTTCAGTAGGAACTGCTGACGGTGGCGACTGGGATGGTGACAAAAGACTAGAAAATAAAATTCAAGGCCGTGTTCTTTTAAATACAGGCGATGGATTTATTCTAGACAGTTATAAAAGAGCAAACCTTATAAAGTAAACTCGCTCAAATAATCTGAAATATTTTGCCCGCGGACTTCATCAAGTTTGCGGGTATATTCTTTTGCTTGTTCCCATTTGTCTGCTTTATCCGATCCGCCGAACATGTTCTTTAGTTCGTTTAGTTTCCACTCTGGGAATACATTTGAGAACTTATCATGTATTGCATCACGCATTGTTTTAGGTAGTACAGCAGGTGATAGAATGTCAGGATCATAGACATAGTTATGATGAACCCATACACCATGCTCACGATGGAAGAAGTTATAGAAGTCACCTAGAGTAGAGTAGTTCATCCATGATACTGTTTGTGTAACATCTAGTTCAAAGTTTTCTTCTTTAAGACGTAAGAAATTACGCATAACGTCATCCCACTTTGTTGGGTATCTGATATACTCATTTCTATCTTCTAAGTCATCAATAGAACAACTAACTTTCACGTGGTCAAACTGACGCCAGATTTCGATGATGTCTTCGTTCATATTCGTCATGTTGATGTTGTACCACAGTTTGATATCTGTTTTACCCATATCAATTAGACGTTGTAAGAACTTGAAGTGTTGCTTGATTAGTGTAGGTTCACCACCATTGATATAGAATGTCTTTACTCTATCACAATGCTGTAGTAAATCTTCCCAGAATTCTTCACGCTCAGGCCAACGAAAGCCCTCCATCGTGTCATACGATGTTAGTTTAAATGTTAAACTATCTTGTAGCTTATCATAATCGTTGCGCCACTTTGATGATGATGCTGGGTTACAAGTACGACACGCAACATTACAAACATTACCTAACCGTAATTCAACAAAGTCTAGCTGAACATCTTTCATATAGCCAGTGTCATCAGTGGCGTCCCTAGCAACTCCCACAGTGTATTCAGGATAGTTCTTTATTTCTTCTAATCGCTTAGAAGTCATACCCTTTGCTTCTTCTGCATAGCAACGCAAACATGCTTGTGGCTTCTTACCGTCTAGTACTTGTAGTCGTGCTTTGCGAAACGACTCTGAATTCATTGTGGCGTGTACTGTATCACGATTCAGATTGTAGTATCTGTTCTCTCCGTCTTTAGCACTACTACGTGCTTGTCGATGGTCCGCGATACAACAATGCGTCACGCCGCCATGTGGGTGTGTCGCTAAGTGTTGAAATAGTAATGGACAGAAAGTGTCACTCATGTATTACCTATATAATTTATCCCACGCAAACTCTACAATTTTATAAAGTTCTGGGAAAGTTTCCTGGAAGTTTTCTTTTCTGTATTTGTCTGCCTCTATTGTCTCATTAACAAATGATCTCCAAGAATCATTATTATAATCTTGTGAGGCATGATTTATTATAGGAAGAATATCATTATTGAACTTTTCTTCCTTCCACGGAGACAATCCATAGTTTTCTGGATTTTTTATTTTATCCAAATAAATCGATTTTACTTTATCTGGGATATTATTCGTGGAATAATATTGTGGGAAATAAACAGAGTTATTCCAAACTTTAAAACGAGGATAATTCGTTTCAAAGAAATCATGTATTTCTCTAAGATAGTAAAAGTTTAAATTACTAATAGTTACAGTCACACCAATGGAAAGTTTCCATCTACCATCCACATTATACTTTTCTTGGCCAGACACAAGTAACTCGTGGAATTTATCTAAATTCGATTTTACGTTATCCCAGTTATTTCCGTGACGAATATAATCAAAGTGGTCGCCTATACCATCAATACTGATGTTAAAACCAAGACCATTAAAGTTAGTTAAAATCTTATCTAATAAATCATCATCATAAATTGTTCCGTTAGTACTTAAATTCATACTAATATTTTTACTTGTCCCATTATCTATTAAATGATTTACTAATTTCTTAAATTCTTTTGTATAGAAGGGTTCCCCGCCCATAATCTCTAACCGTCTTACAGACTGTGACCAATTATCTATATCATTCCAAAATTTACTTGTGTCAAAATTATGAACATCTGAACGTGTCTTTGGTGTCCATAATGACATATTTCTATCTTTTGCTTCTTTGACCCATTTTGAAGAATAAACTGCTGTACATGTTCTACATTTTAGATTACATACGTTACTGATAGCAATCTGCAAATCAACTGGTTGTTCGGGTTCTTTGTCCCAATCTAAATCTAAGTTATATTGGTTAAGCATAAGATTATTGTAAAAATGTCTTTTACTTTCTTTGCCTTTTCTTTCATCTTCCCAACATGTATTACAATTAGAGGGGAACTTACCTTCACGCATTTCTTGACGTAAGTTTTTCATATACTTACTGTTTAGTATTTCATTAAAGGTTTCATCTGCAATAGAATATATAGTTCCATCATCGTGTGTTATATGTTCACGTGCGATACAACAACTTCTACAAGTCCCTAAGGGTTCTGCACTTGTATGTATCCAAGCTAGTACACAGTTATTATTAGACATTAAAACATCACCTTTAATTCTGGAAAAACATCAAGTAGTTTTTCACTTCGAACTTCATCCATGATATCATTCTGTCTAATGAACTCAGGAATAAGTTCGCTCTTGTCTTTATTTAGACAGTCAATAAGTGCGTTCAATGCTGAATAACTGCGTCCATTTTTATCTACATTCTTAACGTCATATTTTTCAGAATATGCACGTAGCTTATCTTGTATTTCTTTTCTAAATGATTCTGGTAAAATCTCTGGTCTTTGCCATTCTGGGAATAGTAGAATATTAATATCTACTTGGTCTGGTGTTACCCATCCTCTGTCAATCCAATCTGAATAGAAGTCTGCGGCATGCCAAGCGTTATAAGCACTCACAGTAGAACTAATTTGAAACTGTACATGTGGTGCTTCTTCTAAGATACGTTCACGATTGCGCATCATATCGTCCCACTTTGTACCAGCTCTCATTAACTCTGCACGTGCGCCCATCGCATCAAGTGATGCACCTACTTTTACATGTTCAAAGTGCTGCCATAATTCAATAACATCTTTACGCTTATATTTTAATTTAGAGAAATTTGTATTGTACGCAATTTGAATATCAGTCTTACCAATATCAATTAGATGTTCTAAGATTTTATAATGTTCGTCCATAATTAGTGGCTCGCCGCCAGCAAAGTAGATACGTTCTACCGTATCAATCCACGGTTCAACATCACTCCAGAACTGTTCTAGTGTTGGTTTAATCTTTAGAATACGAGGTTGATCTTCTGAATAGCGACCCATCTTAATAGCATCATCTACCCAGAATGAACTTAGTTCAGGACCACATGTGCGACATTTCATATTGCAGATATTAGAGAAACGAATATCCATATAAGCCATATAGATATCGTCAAGTGAACCATCTTCGTGTGTTAAATCTTTTCTGTGATAGTGATGAAAGTAATCCATGTTCATATTCATACGCATTGAACGTGAACCGTTTTCTTCATGTTCATAACAACGTGAACACCCACTAGTAGGTTTACCGTCTAACATATTACGTCTTAACTCACGCATACGCTCAGAGTTCCACAAATCTTTGAATGATTCTTTGTTTGTATTTCCTATAACGTAATCATTCGTGGCGAGACAACAAGGGTATGTGATACCATTGGGCCACATGTGCATGTGAACCCACGGTAACATACAGAAGTATTTGTCTTCGTTTAATTCTTTATAATCTTTCATGCTGAACTCGTAAATGGAGGTGTATGACCACAAAGGTCGATGTTAGGTATTCTCTGTTCTATATATTTTTTCCAGTTAAAATAACTTGTTTCTGTATGTCTAAATTGGTGCCAATCAAAAGCATTGCTATACCAAAACCAAATTTTGTCATCTGACTTTATTAAATTAACTAACAACTTAATGTTATTTATTAAATCAATTTTTATGTAAGTTTTATTACATTCTGAATATGTTTTTAGGAACTCATACCATTGTGTTCTATCAATGCCCACTTCTCTTAGATAATCATCAAGTGCAGTTTCAATACTATTATACCCGCCACCATATAACGGAAGTGGCATTGTTTCTGGAATTGAAAAATACTCATTCCAAATGTCATCTAAATTTTCTTTGTGATTTTCTTTTAGTTTACTATCTACAAACATCCTATAGTCTAAAGCGGCAGGCGACACGTCAGCATATATATAAGAAAATCTGTCAGAATTGTCTACAGCACCTTTTATCAATCCTTTAAGACCTGCTGCTACAGAAACATATGTATCAACATCAGATTTATATATAAGACCATCACGTTCATTACTAATGGATTCAGTATTTGTAAGATACATTCCACGTTGTAATACACTTATATCCCAATCTGATTGTTTGTAATTACTTCCATTGTCTATAAATTCTGCTTTTATTTTCCGCTGCGGTCTTTGAATGTCTTTAAAAATATTAAAACTATCTTCGGTTTTAACCCAGGCATACGAATCGTATAGTTCTAAATTATTCCAAATCATCGCCATCATCTTCGTTAATTTCATAGACAACTTCTTGCCCTTTGTCATTATGAACTGCGCCGTTATTCTTTTGTCCTTTATGAGTTTCTTTTAATTCTGAAACATAGTCTAACAATACTTTCGAACCGTTAAGTGAAGATAATGTTACATCATAGACAAAGCAATCGTTAAAACTATACTCAATTTTTGCAGTTTCGCAGTATCTCTTTTTAAATTTTTCTACTTGGTCAAACAAATCATTAGAATCACGCCATTCTACAACTTGCTTTCTTATACCAGAATCCGGTAGCGTTTCTTTATCAAATATGCGAGAGAAAAACTGCCATGCCATATTATGTATCATCTGCTTTGGATTAGTAATAGTCATATGATCAAAGTCTATGTTAATAACATTATACGGAAATACAGTTTCACTATCATAATCTAATACAAAATTACCTGGATTACAATCATTAGGATAGAAAACATTTTTACCATAACGTGTGGTATGAACATGTGATGTTATATATGTAAAAAATGCTTCAATGATACTTGTCATTAAACAACCATTTTTATTTTTATGCCTAAAATCATCTACAAACTTTTCTTTTAATTCAGAAAGTTCAGTGCTATTATAAGATTTCATATTAAA
>Ga0255758_10002500_pt1 | contig 17015 bp, 12 predicted proteins | sample 011ome_24_FD_179958 | JGI IMG/M metagenome (GOLD analysis project Ga0255758, IMG submission 179958) | Coastal salt marsh microbial communities from the Groves Creek Marsh, Skidaway Island, Georgia - 011513CT metaG (version 2) | ecosystem: Environmental > Aquatic > Marine > Intertidal zone >...
AATCCTGAAATTCGCCAAATTGCTTCGTAATCGCAGCCGTCAATGTCGTCTTACCATGGTCAACGTGACCAATCGTGCCAATGTTGCAATGCGGCTTACTACGCTCAAACTTTTCCTTTGCCATGGTGGCCTCCTTTTTCGTTAGTTTACAAGACCGCTCTCGGCCCTAAAGTGTTGCTTTGGCATGGGCCCCAAGCCCATGCCCGTTTTTAGGCAAATTTTGACTGAATTTCTTCAGAGATATTCTGCGGAACCGGGTCGTAATGATCAAACGTCATCGTAAATTGCGCTCGCCCAGAGGACATAGACCGCAAGTTATTAATGTAACCGAACATATTCGCCAAAGGTACGAAGGCCTCAATCGCGATCGCGTTGCCACGTGGCTCTTGACCTTGTACCTGACCCCGCCGGGAAGTCAGATCACCGATGATGTTGCCAGTGTAATCCTCGGGCGTTACAACTTCGACTTTCATGATAGGCTCAAGCAGCTTCGCGCCAGCTTTTCTCATCCCTTCGCGCATACACATCCGCGCGGCAATCTCAAACGCCAGAACCGAGCTATCCACATCATGAAACTTACCATCCAGCAGTGACACTTTGAAATCAATCACCGGGAAGCCCGCCAAGGGCCCACTATCCATAACTGATTTTATGCCTTTTTCAACGCCGGGGATATATTCTTTTGGAACTGCACCACCAACAATCCTGCTTTCAAATGAGTACCCTTCGCCAGGCTCTGTTGGCGTGATCACCAATTTCACTTCACCAAACTGCCCAGATCCACCAGACTGCTTTTTGTGCGTATACGTGTGCTCAACCTCATGGCCAATCGTCTCGCGATAGGCCACTTGCGGCGCACCAATATTGGCCTCAACCTTGAACTCGCGCTTCAGACGATCCACCAAAATATCCAAATGCAGTTCGCCCATGCCCTTCATGATGGTCTGACCGCTCTCAAGATCAGTTTCCACCCGGAACGAGGGATCTTCTGCCGCCAAGCGCGCGAGACCTTGAGACATTTTCTCTTGGTCATTCTTGGTCTTCGGCTCGACTGCGATTTCAATCACTGGGTCGGGGAAGGTCATTGTTTCCAGGATCACCGGCTCTTTCACATCGCACAGCGTATCGCCCGTTGTCGTATCTTTCAAACCTGCAAGCGCGATAATATCTCCCGCGAATGCCTCTTCAATTTCCTCGCGATTGTTCGAGTGCATCATCATCATGCGGCCAACGCGCTCTTTTTTACCCTTGGTCGAGTTAAAGATCCCGTCACCTTTATTCATCTTGCCTGAATAAATGCGTGTAAATGTAAGCGTCCCCACGAAGGGGTCGTTCATGATTTTAAACGCAAGTGCTGAAAACGGCATATCGTCATCCGCACGGCGCGCAATATCGCGGGTTTCTGTTTCATCACCAGGACGGAAACCCATATAGTCAGCGACATCCAGCGGACTCGGCAGATAATCAATCACAGCGTTCAACAGCGGTTGTACGCCTTTGTTTTTAAAGGCCGAGCCGCATAAAATTGGAATAAATTTAATTGCAAGCGTCCCCTTGCGGATCAGAGCGCGCAGCGTGGCTGCATCGGGCTCTTCCCCCTCTAGATACGCCATCATCGCATCATCATCCATCTCAACCGCAGTTTCGATAAGCTTGGCGCGCCATTCGTTAGCAGTGTCCTGAAGGCTCTCGCGGATCGGGCGCAATTCCCATGTCGCGCCTAAATCTTCACCAACCCACACCCATTCCTGCATCGTTATCAGATCGACCAAGCCCTCAAGCTCGTTCTCTGCACCAATAGGGATTTGGATCGGCGCAGGTACGGCGCCGGTGCGATCCTGAATCATCCGCACGCAGTTGAAAAAATCTGCGCCGATTTTATCCATTTTATTCACGTAAACGATCCGCGGAACTTTATAGCGGTCAGCCTGACGCCACACGGTTTCGGTTTGCGGCTCAACACCTGCATTTGCATCCAAAACGGCGATTGCACCGTCTAAAACCGCCAAAGACCGCTCGACCTCAATCGTAAAATCAACGTGGCCCGGGGTGTCGATGATGTTCATCCGATGCTTGGGGGATTGCGCCGACTCACCATCTTCGGTGCGCTCCCAAAACGTGGTGGTCGCAGCCGAGGTGATTGTGATACCACGCTCTTGCTCTTGCTCCATCCAATCCATCGTTGCGGCACCATCATGCACCTCGCCAATGTTATGCGACTTCCCCGTGTAATAAAGAATGCGCTCTGAGCAGGTGGTCTTACCCGCATCAATATGGGCCATAATGCCAAAATTACGGTATTCGTTTAGATTATATTCGCGCGCCATTTCAGTGCAGCCTCTTTAAATTACCAACGGTAGTGGCTAAATGCTTTATTCGCATCGGCCATTTTATGCGTGTCTTCGCGCTTTTTAACAGCGGAACCGCGCGAATTTACAGCGTCTAAAAGCTCACCCGCAAGGCGCTCTTCCATCGTATTTTCGTTGCGGCTACGAGACGCTTTGATCAACCAGCGAATGGCCAACGCTTCGCGACGCTCGGGGCGCACCTCAACGGGGACCTGATAGGTGGCACCGCCAACGCGGCGAGAACGCACTTCAACGGCTGGCTTGATATTATCCAACGCTTCGTGAAACACCTCAACGGGCGCGCGCTTGATTTTATCCTCAACCCGGTCCAACGCGTTATACACAATGGTCTCAGCGATCGATTTTTTACCATCGATCATCAGGTTGTTCATAAATTTCGAAATAACCCGATCGCCAAATTTGGCATCGGGTAAAATTTCACGTTTTTCGGCGGCGTGGCGACGAGACATTTGTTAATCCTTTTATTTCGGACGCTTGGCGCCATATTTAGAGCGGCGCTGTTTACGATCTTTAACCCCTTGCGTGTCTAGAACACCGCGCAAGATATGATAGCGAACACCAGGAAGGTCTTTAACGCGACCCCCGCGGATCAAAACCACTGAGTGCTCTTGAAGGTTATGCTTTTCACCCGGGATATAGCTGATCACCTCAAACCCGTTTGTTAAGCGCACTTTGGCAACTTTCCGCATGGCTGAGTTCGGCTTTTTCGGCGTGGTGGTGTAAACGCGCGTGCATACCCCGCGTTTTTGAGGACACTCCTGCAAATGCATGGATTTGGAGCGTTTTACTTTGGGCTGCCGCGGCTTGCGGATCAGCTGTTGTATCGTTGGCATTCCGGTTATTCCCCGTTCGCTCGTCGTTTATGGGCGCATGAGCGCGGCCCATGCAGTTCATTCTTCTGTGCCAAACGCGTCCGCATAACACAAACACCACATCGGTCCCTTCGTTCTGGGGAACGACGCGGTGGGTTTTCCAGAGGATCGAGGCATTGCCCGGATCTTGACCACTTCAATTCTGAAGCCAAAGCCAGAGAAATATCCCGTGACTCGACGTGTCGTGCGTATAGGGGGAGTCGGAACGCTTGTCAACAGCCGCAAAAACTGTGGCTTTATCCCTGCAAATCGACCCGAAGAAAGCCAAGGTCGCGCCGTCTGACCGCTTTGCGATATCCAGCGATAACCCGCTTATATTATGGGTTTTCTTTTAGCGCCCAATCCTCAAACCCAGAAGACAAACCAGCGTCTGGATCATGGGTTTTAGCAGGATAAAAATCAACATAGAACGCCTTACCAATGTTGCGAGCATCTTCACACGCCACCGCGATTTACGGCCCGCGTCACTGCTTGATTCCGCCTTTGCCAACCAGTATTCCGCAGTGTTTCAACCGGCCTGAAATAGCGCTACTCTAGCAGTTGGAGGTACCTTAACAGGGCGCTTATGGTGCAGATGCGCGCAGCACTTGATCCAATCAACGCTTATAAAAAAGCCCGACTGAAGGCCGGGCTTTTTTTAATTCTGACGGCAACAATTGCTTAACTTTCGCTTGTCGTCGCCTCTTTAAACACATCATCTTCGCTGGGCGCAGCCAAAGCGGCCGCAGCTTGAGCTTCTTCGCGGCGCGCTTCCAGCACCACATTGTCACGCTCTGTGGCGATACGACGAACTTGTTGCGTTGCGCCCCCTGTGCCCGCTGGAATAAGCCGCCCAACGATCACGTTTTCCTTAAGACCAACCAATTTGTCCCGCTTGCCCTGCACCGACGCCTCGGTCAGAACCCGTGTGGTTTCCTGGAACGATGCGGCAGAGATAAACGAGCGCGTTTGCAAAGATGCTTTTGTGATGCCCAGCAAAATAGGTTCACCCTGCGCCGGGCGCCCGCCTTTTGACAGGGCTTTTTCATTTGCAGCGTCAAATTCAGCCTTATCAACATGTTCGCCTTTCAGCAATGTGGTGTCGCCGCTCTCGGCGATTTCCCATTTCTGCAGCATCTGGCGTACGATCACCTCGATATGCTTGTCGTTGATTTTCACGCCTTGCAAACGATATACATCCTGCACCTCATCGATCATGTAATTTGCCAGCGCTTCAATGCCCATAATAGCCAGAATATCATGCGGGGCTGGGTTACCATCCATGATATAATCGCCTTTTTGAACAAAATCGCCCTCGGCAACCGGAATATGCTTTCCTTTTGGAACCATATACTCGACGAGATCCAGCGATTCATCGGCCGGTTCAATGCTAATCCGGCGCTTGTTTTTATAATCACGCCCGAAACGTACATATCCATCGACTTCCGCGATAATCGCATGATCCTTTGGACGGCGCGCCTCAAACAATTCAGCAACCCGCGGCAAACCACCTGTGATATCTTTTGTTTTGGCCCCTTCACGCGGAATACGTGCAACCACATCCCCCGCTTTCACCTCTTGACCATCTTCCACCGACAAGATCGCATCAACCGACATTGGGTAGGTGATCGGATTGCCCGCCTCATTGCGCACAGGCTCGCCATCTTCACCAGCAAGGATAATTTCAGGCTTCAATTCGCTGCCCTTTGCGGCAGCGCGCCAGTCAATCACGATTTTCTGCGTCATCCCGGTTGCGTCATCGGTTTCTTCGCGCACGGCAACGCCATTGGCCAGATCCACATGTTTGGCGACACCGGCTTTTTCGGCGATGATCGGCAAAGTATAGGGATCCCACTCAAACAATTTATCGCCGCGTTCGACCTTGGCCCCTTCGGCAACGAACAACTTCGTGCCATAGCCTAATTTATGGCTGGCCAATTCATCGCCATTTTCATCTAGGATGCGCAACTTCATATTGCGCCCCATGACCAACATGTCGCCCTGCGCGTTTTTCAAGGTTTGCGGGTTCTCAAAGTCGATCACACCACTTTGGTTGGCTTCCAAGAAGGATTGCTGGCCCCCTTGCGCAACGCCGCCAATGTGGAATGTCCGCATTGTCAGCTGCGTGCCAGGTTCACCGATTGACTGCGCCGCGATGATGCCCACCGCTTCGCCCGTATTCACGATGGTACCACGCGCAAGATCACGACCGTAGCACAATGCACAAACGCCCTCTTCAGCTTCGCAGGTCAAAGGAGAGCGGATGCGCGCTGTTTGCAGACCCGCCTCATCGATCTTATCGGCCATAATCTCATCGATCAGCTCGCCTTTGGCGACCAACACGTCTTCTGATCCGGGGCGTAAAATATCCTCGGCGGCAACCCGGCCCAACACGCGCTCGGCCAGCGATGAAACAACTTCCCCATCATTGACAGCCGTTTCAGCCGTGATGGACTGTTCGGTACCACAATCATTCATGCGCACGATGCAATCTTGTGCAACATCAACCAAACGCCGGGTTAAATATCCAGAGTTTGCTGTTTTCAACGCTGTATCCGACAAGCCCTTACGCGCACCGTGGGTCGAGTTGAAATATTCGAGCACCGTCAAACCTTCTTTAAAGTTTGAAATGATCGGCGTTTCAATAATATCCCCGTTCGGCTTGGCCATCAGGCCACGCATACCGCCCAATTGCTTCATCTGGGTAACCGATCCACGCGCGCCCGAATGAGCCATCATATAAACGCTGTTCGGCTCGCTTTCAGATCCGTCATCATCCAAGCGCGGCGCCGAAATCGTATTCATCATCGCCTCAGTGACTTTATCGTTACATTTTGACCAGGAATCGACAACTTTGTTATATTTCTCGCCCTGTGTGATAAGGCCATCCATATATTGCTGTTCGAAATCTTTGACCTGCTGGCGCGTCGTATCAACGATCCCCCATTTATCATCAGGGATAACCATATCGTCTTTGCCGAATGAGATACCGGCTTTGAACGCTTCTCTGAAGCCCATGGTCATGATTTGATCGCAGAAAATAACCGATTCTTTCTGACCGCAATAGCGATAGACGGTATCGATCACCTTTTGGACATCTTTCTTTCTGAGCAAAGCGTTCACCAAACCAAACGGTGCTTTGTTATTCGCCGGTAAAAGAGCGCCCAGGCGCACGCGCCCCGGTGTGGTTTCAAAGCGTTGCATCACTTCGCTGCCATGCTCATCTATTTGCGGAATACGCGCAGTGATCTTGGCATGCAAATGCACAGTGCCATTGTCGAGTGCGTATTGCACTTCCTCGATCGAGCTGAACATCATGCCTTCACCTTTCATGCCTTCTCGCATGATCGTGGTGTAATACAGACCCAAAATCATATCCTGCGAAGGCACGATAATAGGGGCTCCATTGGCCGGTGACAGCACGTTATTGGTGGACATCATTAACACGCGGGCTTCCAGCTGGGCTTCCAAGCTGAGCGGCACATGTACGGCCATTTGGTCACCGTCAAAATCGGCGTTGAACGCAGAGCAGACCAGCGGATGCAACTGAATTGCTTTGCCTTCTATTAAAACCGGCTCAAAAGCTTGAATGCCCAACCGGTGCAAAGTGGGCGCACGGTTCAACATCACCGGGTGTTCGCGGATCACTTCATCCAGAATATCCCATACTTCAGGACGCTCTTTTTCAACAAGTTTCTTAGCTTGCTTTACCGTGCTTGACAGCCCTTTGGCCTCAAGGCGCGAATAGATAAACGGCTTGAACAATTCGAGCGCCATTTTCTTAGGCAAGCCACATTGATGCAGCTTCAGCTCAGGGCCCGTCACGATCACCGAACGGCCAGAAAAATCGACCCGCTTTCCAAGTAGGTTTTGACGGAAACGACCCTGTTTGCCTTTCAGCATGTCCGACAGCGATTTCAACGGCCGCTTATTGGCACCGGTGATCACGCGGCCCCGGCGGCCATTGTCAAATAACGCATCCACAGATTCCTGCAGCATCCGCTTTTCGTTGCGCACGATAATATCGGGCGCGCGCAATTCGATCAGCCGCTTCAAACGGTTGTTCCGGTTGATCACGCGGCGATAAAGATCGTTCAAATCCGACGTTGCAAACCGGCCACCATCCAGAGGCACCAAGGGGCGCAGCTCCGGCGGAATCACCGGCACAACGGTGAGGATCATCCATTCCGGACGGTTGCCCGATTCCAAAAAGCTCTCAACCACTTTCAAGCGTTTGATGATTTTTTTCGGTTTCAACTCACCCGTGGCTTCTTTGAGATCCGCGCGCAATTGCTCTGCTTCGGATTCCAAATCGATCGCCGCGAGCATTTCGCGGATCGCTTCCGCGCCAATATTGGCGGTAAACGCATCCATACCGAACGTATCTTGCGCGTCCATATACTCTTCTTCGGTCATCATCTGACCATAGGTCAAGTCGGTCAGACCAGGTTCGATCACCACATAGTTTTCAAAATACAGCACGCGTTCCAAATCACGCAGCGTCATATCCAGCATCAAGCCAATCCGCGATGGCAGCGACTTTAAGAACCAAATATGCGCGACGGGTGAGGCCAGTTCGATATGCCCCATACGCTCGCGGCGGACCTTTTGCAGCGTCACTTCAACGCCACATTTTTCGCAAACAACGCCGCGATACTTCATTCGTTTATATTTGCCGCACAGACATTCGTAATCTTTGGTTGGGCCAAAAATTCGCGCGCAGAATAAGCCATCACGCTCGGGCTTAAAAGTCCGGTAATTGATCGTTTCGGGCTTTTTAATCTCACCGAAAGACCATGAAAGTATCCGCTCTGGGCTGGCCAACGAGACTTTGATCTCATCGAAAACTTTGGGTGAGGTTAACGGGTTAAACGGGTTGTTTGTCAGTTCCTGGTTCATTTTAATTCCTCTAATTGGAGACAGAAAGGTGGAGGCGTAGGCAAAAGCCCTACGCATCATCCTCCGTGTCCAAGAGTTCCATATTCAGGCCGAGACCACGGACTTCCTTCACCAAAACATTGAAAGATTCCGGAATGCCCGCTTCGAAGTTATCTTCACCTTTAACGATGCTTTCATAGACTTTCGTCCGCCCTGCAACATCATCGGATTTGACCGTCAACATTTCTTGCAATGTGTAAGCCGCGCCGTAAGCTTCCAAAGCCCAAACTTCCATTTCACCGAAGCGTTGGCCACCAAATTGGGCTTTACCACCCAATGGTTGCTGCGTGACCAAGCTGTAGGGCCCAGTTGAGCGAGCGTGGATTTTATCATCCACCAAGTGATGCAACTTCAGCAGGTATTTTATCCCAACCGTGACAGGACGGGCGAATTGTTCCCCCGTGCGGCCATCAAACAGGATCGATTGACCCGATTTGTCAAAGCCAGCCCGCACCAGCGCGTCATTCACATCGCCTTCTTTGGCGCCATCAAAGACCGGGGTTGCGATCGGCACGCCATTGCAGACATTGCCTGCCGCTTCCAGCAAACTGTCTTCATCCATACTGGCAATGCCTTCTTCGTAGACATCATCACCATAGGCCAGGCGCATTGCCTCACGGACCGGCGTCAAATCACCCGAACGACGATAATCATTCAGGGATTCATCGATATTCACGCCCAGACCGCGTGCCGCCCACCCCATATGGGTTTCCAAGATTTGGCCCACATTCATACGCGAGGGCACGCCCAACGGGTTCAAACAGAAATCAACGGGCGTTCCATCGGCCAAGAAGGGCATATCCTCCATTGGCACAACTTTTGAGATCACCCCTTTATTGCCGTGGCGGCCAGCCATTTTATCGCCTGGCTGCAGCTTACGTTTTACCGCGATAAATACTTTTACCATTTTCATAACGCCGGGGGGCAAATCATCGCCGCGGCGCACTTTTTCAACTTTATCTTCAAAACGAGCATCTAAAATCCGCTTTTGCACTTCATATTGCTCGTGCAGCGCCTCAACGATCTTCGCATCGCCCTCTTCGCTCAACGCCAATTGCCACCACTGGCCACGGCTCAGACTCTCAAGCAAATCTTCGTCAATCACCGCATTGGCTTTCACGCCTTTCGGACCTTTAAGAGCCGTCTTGCCAATGATCATGCTGCGCAGACGGGCATAGATGTTGCGATCCAAAATCGCCAGCTCGTCATCGCGGTCTCGCGCCAATCGCTCCACCTCTTCACGCTCAATTTGCAAAGCACGCTCATCTTTTTCAACGCCATGGCGGTTAAATACGCGCACTTCGACAACCGTACCAAAATCGCCCGGCTTAACGCGCAAAGATGTATCGCGCACATCCGACGCTTTTTCACCAAAGATGGCTCTGAGAAGCTTTTCTTCCGGCGTCATTGGGCTTTCGCCTTTGGGTGTGATTTTCCCAACCAAAATATCACCGGGCTCTACATCAGCACCAATATAAACGATCCCGGCCTCATCCAAATTGCGCAGCGCTTCTTCGCCAACATTTGGAATATCACGCGTGATTTCTTCGGGGCCAAGTTTGGTGTCGCGCGCCGCCACTTCAAATTCTTCAATATGAACTGACGTAAACACATCATCGCGCGCCACGCGCTCTGAAATCAGAATTGAATCTTCGTAATTATAGCCGTTCCAAGGCATAAACGCGACCACCACGTTTTTACCCAAAGCCAATTCCCCTAAATCAGTCGAGGGGCCATCGGCGATCACTTGGCCCTTAGACACGGCCTGCCCCACTTTAATGAGCGGACGCTGGTTGATGCAGGTGTTTTGGTTGCTGCGCTGGAATTTACGCATCCGGTAAATATCAACGCCCGCATCGCCAAGATCCAGATCTTCGGTCGCGCGGATAACGATCCGCTGCGCGTCAACCTGATCCACGACACCGGCGCGTTTTGCCATAATCGCCGCGCCGGAGTCTCGCGCTACGATTTCTTCGATGCCTGTACCAACCAAAGGCGCCTCGGCGCGCAGCAGAGGCACCGCCTGACGTTGCATGTTCGATCCCATCAACGCGCGGTTCGCATCGTCATTTTCCAAAAACGGAATTAGCGAGGCCGCAACAGATACCAACTGCTTTGGGCTCACATCGATCAGGTCAACATTTTCAACGGGCGCAAGCGTGTAATCGCCAGATTGCCGCGTGCTCACCAGATCATTCACAAAGCGTCCGTTCTCGTCCAATTTCGCGTTGGCTTGCGCCACCGTATGGCGCATTTCTTCTGTGGCAGAAAGGTAATGTACCTCATCCGTTACCGTGGCATCCTTAACGATCCGGTAGGGGGTTTCGATAAAGCCATATTTGTTCACGCGTGCAAAGGTTGCCAAAGAGTTGATCAGGCCGATATTTGGCCCCTCGGGCGTTTCAATCGGACACATGCGCCCGTAATGTGTTGCGTGCACGTCGCGCACCTCAAAACCGGCCCGCTCGCGCGTCAACCCGCCTGGGCCAAGCGCCGATAGGCGGCGTTTGTGAGTGACTTCAGAAAGAGGATTGGTTTGGTCCATAAATTGCGACAATTGGCTGGACCCAAAGAATTCGCGCACGGCGGCAGCCGCCGGTTTCGCGTTGATCAAATCCTGGGGCATCACAGTATCGATTTCGACCGATGACATACGCTCTTTAATCGCGCGCTCCATCCGCAGCAATCCGACCCGATATTGGTTTTCCATCAACTCGCCAACCGAACGTACCCGCCGATTGCCCAGGTGATCAATATCATCGACATCACCCTTGCCATCGCGCAGCTCAACCAGCGCCTTGATGCAAGATACAATATCCTCTTTGCGCAATGTGCGCTGCGTATCTTCTGCCTCAAGCGCCAGACGCATATTCATTTTCACGCGGCCAACCGCGGACAAATCATAGCGCTCGCTATCGAAAAACAGCGTGTCAAACAGAGCAGAAGCGGCATCTACGGTGGGCGGTTCGCCCGGGCGCATGACGCGGTAAATATCCATCAGTGCGGTATCACGGCTGAGGTTTTTATCCTGCATCATGGTGTTGCGCATATAGGGGCCAACATTGACGTTATCGATATCGAGTACGGGAATATCGACAAAACCAGCATCCATCAGATCTTTCAACGATCCGCCGATCATTTCGCCTTCTTTATCGTATTCCGCGGTGAGTTCGTCACCCGCTTCTACGTAAATCGCGCCGGTTTCCTCATTAATCAAATCTTGAGACACAAATTTACCAATGATTTGGTCAAATGGCACCAAAAGCTCTGTTACTTTGCCCTCATCGATCAATTTTTTCACCGCGCGGGGAGTTACTTTTTTACCGGCTTCGGCAATCACTTCACCCGTCGCCGCATCGATTAGATCATAAATTGGGCGGGTGCCGCGCACGCGCTCTGGAAAGAACTTCGTCTTCCACCCTTTGCCTTTCACGACCTGGAAATTCACCGTATCATAATAAGCGCTCATGATGCCTTCTTGATCCAAGCCAAGCGCATAAAGCAGCGTGGTTACCGGCAATTTACGACGGCGATCGATCCGCGCAAACACCAGGTCTTTGGCGTCAAATTCAAAATCAAGCCAAGACCCGCGATAGGGAATGATCCGGCAGGCGAATAACAGCTTACCCGAGCTGTGCGTTTTGCCTTTATCATGATCGAAAAATACCCCAGGAGAGCGATGCATCTGTGACACGATCACACGTTCGGTGCCGTTGACAACAAAGGTGCCATTCGGTGTCATCAACGGCATATCGCCCATGAACACATCTTGCTCTTTAATGTCTTTTACCGATTTGGCGCCCGTATCTTCATCGACATCAAACACGATCAACCGCAGCGTGACCTTGAGCGGAGCGCTATAGGTCATATCACGTTGCTGGCATTCCTCGACGTCATATTTAGGCTTTTCTAAATCATAGCCAACAAATTCAAGCACAGAGGTTTCGTTGAAATCTTTGATTGGAAACACCGATTGGAAAACCCCTTTGATGCCTTCGCCATCAGTGGGAATTTCCGCCTCGCCAGAGCGCAAAAACAAATCATAAGATGATTTTTGCACTTCAATCAGGTTTGGCATGTCAAGAACTTCGCGAATTTTTCCGTAATATTTACGCAAACGCTTCTGGCCGAGATATGATTGAGCCATGGATATAGTACCTTTCAGTTTTCTCACCGGACGCGCGCGCTGTCGGGTACCAGCCGCGCCCCCATACGAGATCGCAAGATAAGATCAATGCCTGGCTTTCACCCAACGAAAGCCTCCCGATCTAGTTATCCTGCCCAACAAAATGCCCGGTGCAGTGGGCACTTTCTAAGACAGGTATGGCCAAGAGCGGAATTCTCGCTCTCGGCCGATACGTACCAGGATACCCTGGCGGTGTTTACTTAAGCTCGACTTCAGCGCCAGCTGCTTCCAGCTTGGCTTTGATGTCTTCCGCTTCGGCTTTGTCAACGCCTTCTTTGACGGCTTTGCCGCCTGCATCAACCAGCTCTTTGGCTTCTTTCAGGCCTAGGCCTGTGATGCCGCGAACTTCTTTGATCACGTTGATTTTTGAAGCGCCTGCGGCTTTCAGAATTACGTCAAATTCTGTTTGCTCTTCAGCGCCGCCACCTGCGGCATCGCCACCTGCAGGGCCTGCCATCATGACAGCGCCACCCGCAGCAGGCTCAATGCCATACTCGTCCTTCAGGATGGTTTTCAGTTCTTGTGCTTCCAGCAGGGTAAGACCAACGATCTCTTCTGCAAGTTTCTTCAGATCAGCCATTTTCGACTCTTTCCGTTTCTAAGTTGTGTTCCAACGCATGGGGTATTTCCCTACGCAGATCTTAAGTTGCTTAAGCAGCAGCCTTGTCTTCGATGCTCGACAAAATGCCGGCGATATTCGAAGCAGGTGCGCCAATTGCGCCCGCGATGTTTGAAGCAGGAGCGCCGATACAGCCCACGATCGAAGCAATAAGTTCTTCGCGTGAAGGCATTTTCGACACGGCTTCAACGCCGGCACGATCCAAAACATTCTCACCCATCGCGCCACCGAGAATTTCAAACTTCTTATTCTCTTTGGCGAAATCCTCGGCCACTTTGGCTGCTGCCACCGGGTCCTCGGAAAAGGTTAGAACAGTCATCCCTGTCAGAATATCTGCTATGCCTGCGCATGGCATTCCATCAAGGGCGATCTTGGCGAGCCTGTTTTTGGCTACACGAACCGCGCTACCGCCCTGACGGGCACGGGCGCGCAGATCTTGCATTTCAGCAACTGTAAGCCCTGCATAGTGAGACACTACCACAACGCCAGAGCTTTCAAAGATTTGGCCGAGTTCCTCGACCACTTTCTCTTTTTGTGCTCTATCCACAGTTTCACTCCAAATTTGGGGATCTCTCCCCGGCTCAAGTTTGCCACCCCGAAAGGGCAGCGTTCGGGTCCTAGGTCAGGGTCCCGAGGCCAAAATCACCCGAGGCTTGCGCCGCAGACTAATCCAATCTCGTTCCCCATCTCAGGAAGGATTTAACGAGCCTGCGCTCCACCCTCCGTCTCGGACAGAACGGATCCTAGCGGATCCGCTATTCGCTGCCCCCTGCACAACCGCGCAAAAGGCAGCCAACCTCTTAGCGTTGGCTTGCAGCCCCCACATCGATCGTGACGCCAGCGCCCATTGTCGAGCTCAGCGCGATCTTTTTCATATAGGCGCCTTTAGCACCCGATGGTTTGGCTTTGGCCACCGCTTCTACGAATGCTTTGATGTTTTCGACCAATTTTGCTTCATCAAATGAGGCTTTGCCAACGCCGGCATGCACCACACCGCCTTTTTCAGCTTTGAACTGCACTTCGCCGCCCTTCGCCGCTTTCACAGCCGCAGCGACATCCATCGTGACGGTGCCAACTTTGGGGTTGGGCATCAAATTGCGCGGCCCAAGCACTTTACCCAAACGCCCAACAACCGGCATCATATCAGGTGTTGCAATGCAGCGATCAAATTCGATCTTGCCCCCTTGAACAATTTCCATAAGGTCTTCGGCGCCCACAATATCAGCACCGGCCGCTTTCGCTTCATCTGCTTTTGCATCACGCGCAAACACCGCAACGCGCACAGATTTACCAGTGCCATTTGGCAGGCCGATAACGCCGCGCACCATTTGGTCAGCATGACGCGTATCAACCCCTAAATTCACCGCAATTTCGATCGTTTCGTCAAATTTAGCGTTTGCGTTGGCTTTCACCAATGCCACAGCTTCTTCCACTGACAAGTCAACTTTGCCATCTACCGCTTGGCGCACCGCGCGCATCCGTTTTCCAAACTTCGCCATCTTACTTCACCTCGATGCCCATCGAACGCGCTGATCCCAGTATGATCTGCATCGCACCTTCGATGTCGTTTGCGTTAAGATCGGTCATTTTGGCTTCTGCGATCTCTTTGACCTGCGCCGCGGTCACGGTCCCGGCTGTTTCGCGGCCAGGATTGGTAGCGCCTGACTTCAGCTTTGCCGCTTTACGCAAATAATAAGACGCGGGCGGCGTTTTAATATCCATCGAAAATGATTTATCCTGATAATAGGAAATCACCGTCGGGCATGGCGCGCCGGGCTCCATATCAGCTGTTTTGGCGTTGAACGCTTTACAGAATTCCATAATATTAATGCCGCGCTGACCCAATGCAGGTCCGACGGGTGGCGAGGGGTTTGCTTTCCCCGCCGGCACTTGCAATTTAAGCGTGCCAACCAGTTTTTTGGCCATTTGGCCTCTCCTTTTACCAACACTCCACTGACGCGTCAGCGAAGCTTTTCGTTGTCGTGGTTCGGGTACATCGGCCGCGACCGATTGCCCTTCCACGGGCTAAGCTCAGGTTTGTTTGGTCACCTGAGTATATTCCAATTCGACCGGTGTCTCGCGGCCAAAAATCGACACTGTGACTTTCAGGCGCTGGTTCTCATCATCAACGCCTTCTACCAATGCGTCGAAATCTTCAAACGGGCCATCATTCACTTTCACTTTCTCGCCAATCTCGTAATGCAGCAATGTACGCGGCGATTCTTCGCCTTCTTGAACGCGGTTTAAAATCGCATTCACCTCTGCATCCCGCATCGGCATTGGGCGGCCCTGCGGCCCCAAAAACCCCGTCACACGATTGATCGAATTGATCAAATGATAGCCCTGATCGCTCATCTCCATGCGCACCAAAACATATCCAGGCATGAAGCGGCGTTCAGCCGTGACTTTTTTGCCACGCCGCACCTCAATCACCTCTTCGGTGGGCACCAAAACTTCTTCGATCTCACTTTCGAGATTTGCCTCGACCACAGATGTTTTTATTTGCTCGGCGATTTTCTTTTCAAAATTGGAAAGAACGCTTACCGAGTACCACCGCTTTGCCATCGAGTCTTAGGCCCTTCATATGCTGCGAATTTACTCGCCATTTCAAAACGTTAAGCCTTTTTTAAGCTTCTTAAGAACCAAAAAAATCGGCGCGCAACACGAATCGCCGCACGCCAAACAGACTTTTGAAAGCTCCAATTACCCTCGAAACATTAGTATTTCAAGTAAGATTGGCGGAGCCTTCGAAAAAAATTATCTTAAAGCATCCAACAAAACCTGCAGCCCAGAGCGGATCCCTAAATCAACCAGCGCAAAGATAACCGCAGCCAAGGCCGCCATTACAAAGACCATGACCGTGGTCAAAAGCACTTCTCGCCGCGTCGGCCAGACAACCTTAGACACTTCGGAACGAACTTGCTGAATAAACTGCAATGGATTGCTGATTGCCATGGAACGACCTTTCAAAGTTATGCCGCACATAATGCGCTTTGCGGTAACTTTCAACCCATCATCACATCGGATAGCGCGCTCTTATCCTTCTAGCCACGCTAAACTTTTCAGGGCTGAAGCAGCCATGCCGAACACATATCTACAAAAATCTCTGGAACGGCAGATCTTTCGAACAGGCCGTTTTGCGAAGAGGCACCAAAAAAATTGCCAACCCACCCGGTTTAATCTGGCCCTTCCCCGCGCAGTTTCAAAGCCTATGAAACCGTCAGACAACGTCATCTCCAAAGCCAGCTTATACATCGGACCAATTGCTGTGCAGCGCCGATATTTTCCACCCGATGCACGCGCGTTAAATATGCTTTTTCAGGCAGCGCAGCCTGTCTTGGTTTAAAGCCTTTTCAAAATGGCAGCTTCTTCAAAAATAAAATTCCTGCCTCGGATAAAGCATGCGGGGAATGCTAAGAAAAACAATCACAGAGGAAGACAGGTTAATCGGTAGAAGGACCGTGATAGAATTGGGGCTCAGAAGAGACCACGCGAGATGCGGGCAATGTTTCCCAATGCTGAGCTAGTCGTAACTGTTCAAACCAGCCCCGCGTTACAAATGTCATTGGCGATATACTTAGCGTTGAAGATACCATAAGAAATCTGGTGGGGGGGAAAGCGTTATCAAGACAGCTTAAAAGCTGTCGGTCAAAGACAGTTTCTATTACAAGGTGATTTAAGAATGTTTTCAGCCCTCCGGGCCAAAATAATAAAGCCACTTTAAGCTATCAGGATAAGAAAGATCGCAGACAGGCCGCGGGTCAAGCGGCAAGCCAAATAAAAAGCCCAACGAAAACGGCTAAGAACAATAGTGCAAATGTTGCAACCATACCACCAATGGCTGCGTCAGATTTGGGTTTGCGCCTCGGTGTTTCCGATTTTTCGTCTTGCTCCACGAACTCTGACCTCATTTTTGAAAAATAGACGGTGACCATGCACCGACTTTGGGTTTGTGTTTCAAGGCAAAAGCAAAAGAGGTTTGCTTCCCCGGGCGTGATGTAGCGCATATGTTCTAAAAGCAAAAGACGCGCGCGATAAGCACGGTTCTTTTT
>Ga0255758_10002503_pt1 | contig 16998 bp, 18 predicted proteins | sample 011ome_24_FD_179958 | JGI IMG/M metagenome (GOLD analysis project Ga0255758, IMG submission 179958) | Coastal salt marsh microbial communities from the Groves Creek Marsh, Skidaway Island, Georgia - 011513CT metaG (version 2) | ecosystem: Environmental > Aquatic > Marine > Intertidal zone >...
AAGATATTGAGACTATGTCAAAAGTTCTGGAGTCTCTTGGTGTAAAAGTTGATAAATCTCAAATAGAGCAGAACAAATTGACTATCTGTTATAAGGAAATTGATAAAAGTGTTGCAGAGTATGATCTGGTAAGAAAAATGAGAGCAAGTGTATTAATTTTAGGTCCATTACTTGCAAGAAAAAAAGAAGCTTCAGTGTCTTTGCCGGGAGGATGCGCCATTGGAGCAAGACCCATTGATATACATATTGATGCTTTGGAGAAATTAGGAGCTGATTTCACGCTTGATGGTGGCTATGTGAATTGTAGTGCTCCACATGGATTAACTGGCAATAGGATAAATTTAAAAAAAATTTCTGTAGGAGCATCAGAAAATATTATTATGGCTGCCTCCTTAGCAAAAGGAGAAACTGAAATTAATAATATTGCAATCGAGCCTGAAGTTATCGATCTTATTAAATGTTTAAAGTCGATGGGCTCAGAAATTGAGTTTATTGAAGATCGAAAAATATTAATTCAAGGAAAAGACACACTTAGTGGAACGGCTCATAATATAATTCCTGATCGAATTGAAACAGGGACATATATGATAGCGGGAGCTTTAATTGGAAAAAATTTAAATATTCAAAATATTGAAGAAGAACATATACAAAATATTTTAAACGTATTTAGAGAATTAAAGATTGATTTTAAACTAGATGGAAATTGTATTTCATTATCAAAGTCGGATGTTGATCTTGGCATCAATTTAAAAACAGAGGAGTATCCTGGGTTTCCAACTGATCTTCAGGCTCAAATGATGGTGCTGCTTTCAAAATCAAGTAAGCCATCATCAATTATTGAAAATATATTTGAAAACCGATTTATGCATGTGCCTGAGCTTAATCGAATGGGCGCAAAAATATCAATTGAAGGCAATAAGTCTATTATATCTCCATCTAATGAATTTATAGGGGCTCCTGTTATGGCAACTGATTTAAGAGCTTCTGTTAGTCTAGTACTGGCTGGTCTTATTTCTAGTGGTGAAACTGTTATTAATAGAATTTACCATATTGATCGTGGATATGAGGAGATTGAAAAAAAGATTTCCCAATGCGGTGGAAACATAAGACGTATCAAATAAGATGAAGCTTAATGCAATTGATACAGAGGAATTGAAAATTATTGCCACAGTACTTCAAGATGGTTTGATTGAAGTTAATGACGTTAAGTATCTACCATCTATACGAACATTTGTTGTAATGATTACACGGTTTATGTGGGAAGAAAAAATAGTAAATAAAACAAATTATAGAACAAAAGCAGTTTTAGTTTTTGAAGACGTTTTAGCGGCTCATGCGAGAAATATTGATCAAATGGATAAGGCTAAAGTCTTAGAATTATTAACTTTTAACTTTTACTACAATAAATCTAAAAATATCGAAATTGAATTGCTTTTCAATAATGATGCCACTATAAAACTCGAAACTGAAGTAGTTCAAGCAAAACTAGAGGATCAAGGTGAACCTTGGACTGTTGATGAAATAAACAAAAATAATGACACTTAGATTAAATACAACAGATAAAGACTTTAATAATTACTTACAAAAACTGATAAGCAATGACCGTAATACTGATCAAGATGTAAGTAATATCGTTTCTTCAATTTTAGAAGAAATAAAATATGAAGGAGATGCAGCTCTTGTTGAATTAACAAATAGGTATGATTCAAATTCTTTAGAGTTAGAAGATCTTCGACTAAAAGAATCAGACATCGATCAATACGAAAGTGAATGTGAGGAAAGTGTTAGAAAATCAATTGAGCTCGCCTCTAGAAGAGTAACAGAGTATCATAAGCGCCAATTGCCAAGTGACCAGTTTTACACTGATGAAACTGGTACTTCTTTAGGTTACCAATGGAAACCCATTGAAAGAGTTGGAATTTATGTTCCAGGTGGAACTGCGAGTTATCCAAGCACTGTATTAATGAATGCGATTCCAGCTTTAGTAGCAGGGGTAAGAGATATTGTAATGGTTACACCTGCAAACAATGGTAAACTTAACCCTTCAACAATATATGCTGCTAAATTACTACAAATAAATGAGGTTTATCGAATTGGAGGTGCACAAGCTATAGGAGCACTCACTTTTGGAACTGATACGATAAATAAGGTAGATAAAATTGTTGGGCCTGGAAATGCCTATGTTGCCGAAGCGAAAAAACAGGTATTTGGCTCAGTTGGTATTGATATGTTTGCTGGACCATCAGAGATAGTTATTGTAGCTGACGATGCAAACAGTCCAAAAATTATCGCCGCTGATTTGTTATCACAAGCCGAGCATGATAACAGTGCTCAAAGCATCCTTATAACTAACAGTGAGTCATTTGCAGATAAAGTTGAGACTGAAGTTTTAGATCAACTTAACTCTTTGCCTCGCAAGGCAATTGCATCAGAAAGTTGGGAAACGCATGGAGCTATTATTGTTGCAAAAGATATAAGTGAGTCCATTCAAATTTCAAATCAACTTGCTCCTGAGCATTTGGAACTTTCATTTAAAGATGCGAAGAAATGTTTGAATGATATTAAGCATGCGGGAGCTATTTTTGTTGGATCATCAACCCCAGAGGCAATAGGAGATTATTTGGCTGGACCAAGTCACGTACTTCCAACAGATAGAACTGCTAGGTATTCTTCTGGACTTTCAGTTTTTGATTTTATAAAAAGAACATCAATTATTGAATGTACACCGGAAAGTCTTGAAAAAATTGGTTCAGATGCTATGTCAATTGCAAAAGATGAGGGACTTGACGGGCATGCTAGATCAATAGAGTATAGGCTTACAAAAAAATAAATATGTCAAAAGAAGAAATATTAGAATTCAAAGGGAAGGTTACTGATTTGCTTCCAAATGCTATGTTTAAAGTAGCTTTAGAAAATGGACATGAAGTCTTAGCTCATACTGCAGGTAGAATGAGAAAGAATAGGATACGTGTCCTTGCTGGAGATGAAGTATTAGTTCAAATCACACCCTATGATTTAACTAAAGGACGTATTATTTTCCGCTATAAATAATCAAAAGAGATTTAATATTGAAATTTATATTAGGAAGCTCATCTCCCCGAAGATTAGAATTATTAAAAAGCATTGGAATAAACCCCGATCAAGTTATTTCACCTAATATCGATGAATCAATATCTAAAAATGAAGATCCAAAAAATTATGTAAAAAGAATTTCACTCGAAAAAATGAATTCTCTGAAAGGAGATAATCCTAATAGTATAATCCTAACAGCGGACACAATTGCCTTTTGTGGAAGAAGACTTATTGATAAAACTGATCAATCAGAAACTGCAATTAAAAATCTTAATTTTTTGTCTGGAAAAAGACATAAAATAATAACTAGTTTATGCATTTTAGATAAAAATGAAAATATAATAACCAAGTCTGTTCTGAGTACTATCTTGATGAAGAGGTTATCAAAAAAAGAGATTGATTATTATATTTCGTCAAATGAGTGGGTAAATGTTGCTGGCTCTTATCGGATTCAAGGTCAGGCAGAATCTTTTATAAAATTCATCAATGGTTCTTATTCAAATATTGTAGGTCTTCCACTTTATGAGACACGCAATATATTAAATTCTGTTGGAGTTATATGAGTGAAATAGTTTTTATATATAACGCAAAGAGTGGGACAGTTAATTCGCTTATAGATTGGGTACACAAAATTATATCACCTGACACATATGAGTGTAGCCTTTGTAGCATTACTTATGATAACTTCGGAAAAAAAGCTGAATGGAGCACATTCCTTAGAGAGTTAAAAATCAAATCTACTTTTATTTATAAGGATCAAATAATAAATGATCAGAAACTTAAAGATGTCCCATTGCCATGTGCTTACTTAAAAAAGTCTAATGATATTAACCTACTTATTTCCTCAGATGAAATGAGCTCATATAAAAGTCTAGATGAACTGATTGACAGTTTGAGAAAAAAGCTAGAAGAATTAAAATAAAACAGTTAAAAGATATTTGTAATTTCATTACTATGTAATGAATTACATTTATGGCTCGATAGCTCAGTTGGTAGAGCATAGGACTGAAAATCCTTGTGTCGGTGGTTCAAGTCCACCTCGAGCCACCACTTATGCAGCTGTAGCTCAGTTGGTTAGAGCGCCTGGTTGTGGTTCAGGAGGTCACTAGTTCGAATCTAGTCAGCTGTACCATATTATTTAAAAGATTTTCTTCAAAATTGGGTCTTTTAGAAAAATATGATGATAAAGAACTGCCAAAATATGCAATACGATAAGAATTATTAAGAAAATAGATGCGGATACATGTACTTTTTCTGCAACTTCAACAATTTCAAAATTAAAATAATCAAGTGAAATAGATGTAAAAAGAAAATTCACATCTTCACCAGACATTAATTTTTTTATTATTCCTGATAAAGAAATAGTGAGTAGTGAAAAATATAGTAACCAATGATTTATTTTAGATATAATTAATTGCCAGGAATATATTTTATCAGTACTAAGTGGAGAGCTATTTATAAACTTCCAAATTAATCTCAATAAAGTTAGATAGAAAATAATCATACCAAGTATTGTGTGATAATTTTCTATAGATAGCTTAAAATCTGAAAATTCAAGATCTTCTAGATAGAATCCTAAAGGTATTTGAAATATTAAAATTAAAAAAGTAATCCAATGAAATGAAATAGAAATAATTCCATATTTAATTTCATTGTTAAATAATTTCATTATAATAACTGTAATATATGAAAAAAATTCTTCAATTATTAGTTGCATTCATTTTTACTATACTTTCTATTAATTTATACGCTGATGACATAAGTCCGGAGAAGCTTATTAAAGAACGTAAAGGTATATTTAAGCAAAACTACAGTTATGCAAAGAAGATGTCCTCAGAGATTGCTAAAGGAAATAAACAAGCTATTTCTGACCTGGCAATAAAAATGTCACAAAACTATGAAGCTTTAATAAATTATTTTCCAGAAAATACTAAAACTGGCTATGAAACTGAGGCACTGCCATCAGTCTGGGAAGAAAAAGAACTATTCAATGAATTAATGAACAAGGCGTCAAAGGATGCTAATGATTTTGCTATGATTGTGATGAATCTAATGGGTGACGACTTAAAAGAGTCTCAAAAAAAAATGATTTGGTCACAATGCAAAACTTGTCATGATAAGTTTAGGGTACCTCACTGACAGGCTTTTTTTGTGTTGAAGGAAGAGTAAGTACAATAAAAAATAAAATCAGCATCAAAAACCCGCTAAAAAGATATAAATAGCTGAATTCTTTGGTCACTTCATAACTTGTTGAAATCAGAAATAGAGCAATCGGTGCAATTGCAAATGAAACAATAAATTTAATTCCATAGACAAGACTTTGATGCTTCTGAGGCGAAAAATATGCAAGTAATAAATTTTCTGCAGGAAGTATTGATGAATTAAACGCTACTATAAAAAGACTGATAATTATTAAAAAATAATTTGACAGACTAAATATAAAAAAAAGTAAAACTCCTTGACCTAAAATACCAATTAAATAAATATTTTTTTCTGGATACTTGTCTGCAAGCATCCCCCCTATATAGTTCATAAGACCACTTATAATATAAATAAAAGAAACTATTAATCCTATTTGTGATGCGCCAAAGTCTAACTTTTCAGCTAAACGAATATCTATTACCTTAGGCAAACTAGATTGTAAGATCTGGTATACGAATGCCATACATGTAATGCTAATAAGCATTATCATAGCAATTTTTAATAATTGGTTTTGCTCTGGGCTATCATTAAACTTATCAGAAATAATATTCTTTAATGATATCTTTCCTTGATGAATATGAATAAATAATCGAAGGCCAATAATTACTGAAACTACCCCTGGAAAAATAAAAGCATAATGCCAATTGTACATGTCAATGATTAGCCCAGATGAGAATGCGCCTAATCCGATTCCTACACCTCCAAATATATTATTAAATCCAAGAGCTTTTCCAGTTTCATTAGATGTGTTTACAACCCATGATATTCCTGCGGGATGATAGATCGAACAGAAAAGTCCAAGAATGGATAGGTTTACCATAAGTGAAAGCTTATTGTTGCTCAGTCCACACAGTATTGAAGAAATCCCAAGTCCAATAAACATGACTGCTAGCATGCCAGAACGACTCCATTGATCACTCAGCCAGCCAGCAGGAATAGAGCCTAATCCAACTAAAAGTGAGCCTAAAAGCCATAAGTTTATTAATTCATCATATGAAAAATTCCAATCATCCTCTATTGCTAGAACAATAACGAAATAAAAAGCAGCAAACATATGCATCATGAGATGACCAGTTGCTGCATAAAATGTAATTAAATAGGGTTGTTTAATGTTTATATCCATAAAAATGAGGAGATTTTCGTATATTACAATACACAATTTTGTTCATATTTACAAAATTTCAATAATATTTGACTTTTTTAGTTAAATAATGCAAATCCTTCTACATGTTTAACTTTAAACATCACACTTCACATATTTAAGTTTGCTAGAAAAAAGTACTAGCAGACCACGACCCCTTATACCATTAAATAAAATATAGTATTATAGAGATACTAAAACTATGAATGTATGAAAAAAGAAAAGAAAAATCCAAAGGCTATATTGCCTAAAGGATTTAAAGATAATGATGAGGTTACAATTAGTGTTCGAAAAAAAGTTTCGAAGACAATAGAAGAGGTATGTCAAAATTTTGGGTTTAGAGAATTAGAAACACCTGCCTTTGAATTTACAGATGCTCTTGGAAAATTTTTACCTGATGTTGATCGGCCAAGTGGTGGGGTATTTTCAATTCAAGATGAAGACAATCAATGGATATCTTTACGTTATGACCTTACCGCTCCACTAGCTCGTTTTGTTGCCGCTAATTATCAAAATATTGTAAAGCCGTTTAAACGCTATCAGAGCGGAAATGTATGGCGAAATGAAAAACCTGGGCCAGGACGATATAGAGAATTTAGACAATTTGATGCTGATGTTATTGGAGTTCAAGATACAAATATTGATGCAGAACTATGTGTTATGGTTGCAAAAATTTTTGATAAACTTGGGCTGAGTTCAGAAGATTATCGAATTAAATATTCTAATAGAATGATCTGGAATGATTTATTTAACGAAATTGATATTCCATTAAATAAGATTTCAGAAGTATTAAGGGCAATAGACAAGCTTGATAGATTTGGTGAGGGCGGAGTTAAAGAACTGCTTACAATTGGACGAAAAGATCAGTCAGGTGATGTGATGAGTGGGGTTGGCCTATCGGATGAGCAAGCAGCATCAATCGTCCAATTTATAAAAAATGGAGATAAATCAAATAAACAAATTTTAGATTTTGAAAATTATTTATCCAATTTTCCAAACTTATCAATTGAGTTTGATCCATCAGTTGTCAGAGGGCTTGACTATTATACTGGAATGGTATTTGAGGCAGAATTATTATTCAAGGTAAAGAATAATAAGGGTGTAGATGTTGTTTTCGGCTCTGTTGCTGGAGGAGGTAGATATGATAAATTAATTTCAAGATTTGGAAAAGAAGATGTTCCTGCTACCGGTATTTCCATTGGGGTTGATCGATTGGTCTATGCATTAAAGCAAAGAAATAATATAGATATTTCAGAGAATCCATTGGTTGTAATCGTTAATATGAACAATGAAAATCTCAGCGAATATGTCAAGATTGCTGAAGAGTTAAGAAATAACAATATTCCATGTGAGATTTCATTTGGATCTCAAAATCTTGGTAAGCAACTTAAATATTGTGACAAACGCAATGCTTCAATTGCAATTATTGCAGGTGATGAAGAGCTTGAAAAAGGAGTACTATCAATCAAAGATCTGTCAGCTGGAAAGGAAATTTCAAAACAAATAAGTGAAAGAGACGAGTGGAAAGAAAGTAAAGCAGGTCAAATAAATATTGAACGTCAGAATTTAATATCTTCTATATTAAAAATTATTAAAAAATAATTTCATGAACTCTATCCAAGATATAAATATTTTCCTAAAAAATTTATTTACTGAAAATAATTTTCAGTATGTGGATCTTCCATTAGTTTATAATTCTGAGGTATTTTATGAAACTTCTGGGGAAGATATAAGACGAAGAATGTTTTCATTTACGAATAATTCTGGTGATGAAATGTGCCTTCGCCCTGATCTCACTATACCTACCTGTAAACATTTTCTTGAAAATATTGATAAATTTGAAAATGGGCAATTATGTTACAGTGGTCCAGTCTTTAGATCTTCACTGACTTCTAATGAACAGTCTCTTGAATTAAATCAGTCAGGTATTGAAATTATTTTTAGAGATAATTCTAAAATATCCAATTATGAAAAAGAATTTCAGGCAATAAATCTGGCTATAGAAACAATTAATCAAATTGGTATAAGCGATTTTAGTATACGCATTAGTAGCATTTCATTATTTAATTTATTTATAAATTCTCTTGATCTTCCTCAAAGGTGGAAGCAAAGGCTATTGAGACATTTTTATCGTCGAGATTATTTTGATAAGTTATTAAATCGTATTAGTGATGGAGTTGGATATGATAAAGAGAGAAAATCAAATATCATTAGAGATGTTTTTGGGGATGATAAAATTATCAATGAGGAAATAAAGGATATTTTACTAAATGAAGATCAATTAAAAACCGGATCTAGAACAATTGATGAAATTGCCTCCCGTTTTAATCTAAAAAGTGAGAGTGTTGTATCTTCAAAACAAGGAAAAGAAATTCAAAAAGTCATTAATGAATTCCTATCATTAAATGGTCCAATTCAAAAAATTGATGACCAAATGAATAAATTTATGAATGATTTTGACATTAAAAGGTTTGATGAGGGACAAGAAATGTTAAATCAACTCTCATCTAATCTGCTAAAAATATCAGCTAAACCAATTTATTTTGATTGTGACTTTGGTCATTCGATTGAATTTTATGATGGTATAATTTTTGAGATAATTAGTAATGTCAATTCAGATGTTTTAATATCTGGTGGGCGCTATGATAAACTTTTAAATGTACTTGAGGATCAAGATCAGTTCTCAGCAGTAGGCTTCGCTACAAATAATAATAATATTTTGAAAGCCTTAACAAATGTTTGACAATAAAGATAAAATTAAAATCGCTCTTCCAAGCAAGGGTCGTCTAAGAAAAGATTTAGATGCTCTGTTTGTATCCAAAGATATTAAGATATCTAATCAAACTGAAGACCGAAATTATTTAGCGACAATTGACGGTTTAGATAATCTATTAATTTATTTTTTGTCTGCAAAAGAAATCACCGGACGCCTTGATGAGGGATCTATTCACCTAGGATTAACATGTGATGATTTAGTTCAAGAAAAGATCAGAAATTATAAAGCAAAAGTAGATAAGTTATTACAATTAGACTTTGGTAAGGCAGATTTAGTTGTTGCAATTCCAAATTTATGGATTGATGTGATAAGTATGGCTGACCTTGAAGAAGTGAGTAACTTTCAAAGAATGAAAACCTCAAAAAGAATTAGAGTAGCAACAAAGTATCCAAACCTTACAAATAGTTTTTTTTCAAATCGAGGTGTAGTCGATTATAGAACCGTAGAAAGTCATGGCTCTACTGAAAGTGCCCCATTTAATGGATTTGCAGATATTATTACAGACATAACATCTACAGGCCAAACTTTAAAAGCTAATAATCTTAGAGTGCTTGATGATGGTTTGATTTTAAAATCTTCTGCTGCGATATTTAAATCAAAAATTATTGACTGGAATGAGAATATAGAAGAGATTAGTAGAAGTTTTATTAATCTCTTAAAATAATCTATGGATCAGATTTCAATTCTTACACCAGTTTTGATTTTGATACTTTGGACTTTTGTAATTTTTTTATTTATGGCAACTAGTCGTTTTTTTTTACTCAGAAAAAAACACCCACAAACAGCTGCCCATACTAAAGATTTAAGAGGGCTGTTGCCTTTATGGACTGAGAGATTAGCAGATAATTATAATCATTTATTTGAACAACCTGTTGCTTTTTATGCTCTTGTAGTAACTATTGCAATAATCAATAGCTTTGATTTATTTTTAGTCCAACTGGCTTGGATTTTTGTAGTTTTAAGAATGGTTCATTCGATGGTTCAGATAACATTCAATTTTGTACCATTACGATTCTTTCTTTTTTGTTTGGGCTGGTTTGTACTTGCATATATGGCGTATTATCAATTTAATTTACTTTCATAAAAAAAAACCCGGCTAATGCCGGGTTTTTTTATAACGTAAATTGGACGTTGAATTACATCATTCCGCCCATTCCGCCCATTCCGCCCATTCCGCCCATATCAGGCATTGCAGGGGCTGCAGCAGACTTGTCTTCTGGTGCATCGGCAACCATAGCTTCAGTTGTAATTAATACGCCAGCAATGGAACCAGCATTTTGTAAACTAGTTCTAACAACTTTAGTTGGATCGATGATACCAGCTTTAAACATATCAACATACTTATCAGATTGAGCGTCATAACCTTCAGAAGCTGATTTATTTTCTTTCAACTTACCAACAATCACGGAGCCATCGACACCAGCATTATTAGCAATTGTTCGAATCGGCATTTCTAAAGCTCTTCTCACAATATCAACACCAGCTTTTTGGTCAGCATTCGATGTTTTGATTTTATCAAGTGAAGAAGCGGCTTTAAGCAGGGATAGTCCTCCTCCAGCTACAACACCTTCTTCAACTGCAGCTCGTGTAGCATTTAAGGCATCGTCAACACGATCTTTTCTTTCTTTAACTTCAACCTCAGTAGCACCACCAACTTTAATAACAGCAACACCACCCGCTAACTTAGCAAGTCTTTCTTGAAGTTTTTCTCTATCATAATCAGAAGTTGTCTCTTCAATTTGCTTTCTAATTTGAGAGCACCTTCCCTGTATGTCAGCTTTTGTACCGTTTCCATTAACGATTGTAGTATTTTCTTTATCAATCGTTACTCTTTTAGCACTTCCAAGATCATTAATTGTTACATTTTCTAATTTAATACCTAAATCTTCAGATATCACTTGACCACCTGTCAAAATAGAAATGTCTTCAAGCATCGCTTTTCTTCTGTCTCCAAATCCTGGCGCCTTAACAGCAGCAATTTTTAATCCACCTCTTAATTTATTAACCACTAATGTTGCAAGCGCTTCGCCTTCAACATCCTCAGCAATAATTAAAAGTGGACGTCCAGCTTGAACAACTGCTTCTAGTAAAGGAAGCATTGGCTGTAAATTAGTAAGTTTTTTTTCGTGCAATAAGATAAGTGCGTTATCTAAGTCAGCTGTCATTTTTTCTGCATTCGTTACGAAATAGGGTGACAAATAACCACGATCGAATTGCATACCTTCAACAACGTCAAGTTCAGTCTCAAGACCTTTAGCTTCCTCAACAGTTATTACGCCTTCATTGCCAACCTTATCCATGGCTTTAGCAATCATATCACCAACCTCTGTTTCACCATTGGCTGAAATAGACCCAACCTGAGAAACTTCAGCACTGGTTTTTACTTTTTTTGAGCTTGATTTAATTGACTCACTAGCGGCATCAATTGCACTATCAACGCCACGTCTTAAATCCATAGGATTCATTCCTGCTGCAACAAATTTTAGTCCCTCTGTTACAATTGCTCTTGTTAAAACTGTAGCAGTAGTTGTTCCATCACCTGCAACATCATTTGTTTTACTTGCAGCTTCACGAACCATTTGAGCTCCCATGTTTTCAAACTTGTCTTTAAGTTCAATTTCTTTTGCAACAGAAACACCATCTTTAGTACTCTTTGGAGCACCGAACGATTTGTCCATAACAACATTTCTACCTTTTGGTCCAAGTGTGACAGCAACAGCATCAGCAAGGACATTTACGCCCTTTAGCATTCTGTTTCTAGCTTCAGTACCAAAATGAATTTCTTTTCCAGCCATTTTTTATTCTCCTTATTGAAATTTTATTTTTTCTTTTTTGATTTAGCTTTTGATTTTGTAGTAATTATTCCCATGATGTCTGACTCTTTCATGATACAGAGCTCCTCACCGTTGATTTTTACTTCAGTACCTGACCACTTGCCAAATAATACTTTGTCACCAACAGATAGATCTAATGGAGTTACTTTACCATCTTCACTTTTATTGCCTGAACCAACGGCAATAATCTCACCTTCTTGGGGTTTTTCTTGAGCTGTATCTGGAATAATAATGCCACCAGCAGTTTTTTCTTCGCTATCAAGTCTTCTTACTAAAACTCTATCGTGTAAAGGGCGAAAATCCATTGTTTTTGTCTCCTAATATAAAAATTTAAACTAGCAATTAGTGCTTGCTATCAAGGCATATAGTGATTGTGAACCAAACTGTCAAGGGTCGGATATTTCTTAGATTTTAGAAGAAATCAAGCTTTTTTTTGAGTATTCAAGCTCTTATAAGCCTGGTGCTTCACCGCCATTGATGATTAGATTTTGACCTGTAACAAAAGCTCCAGCTTCTGAAGCTAAAAAAACTGCTGCACCAGCTATTTCATCCGGCATACCAATCCTTTTTAGAGCTGAATGAGAGGTAGCGGCTTTTAAAATACTCTCGTTCTCCCATAAAGCTCTCGCAAAGTCAGTTTTAATTAATCCAGGCGATATACAATTAGCTCTTATATTGCTAGCCCCATACTCCACTGCTATATTTCTTGCAAGTTGAGAGTCAGCAGCTTTAGAAATTGCGTATGCTCCTAAAACAGGAGTTCCTTGAAGACCAGCTATTGACGAAATTATAATGATAGACCCAGTTTTTCTTGATGTCATATCAGGCAACACTTCATTGCATAACCAGAAGTTACTTTGAACATTTGATTTCATTATTTTTTCAAAAGCTTCATCAGGAGTATTAATTGAAGGACCAAAATAAGGATTAACTGCAGCGTTACAAACCAGTGTACTTATCTCGCCACACCACTTTTTTGACTGAGTATATAGGTTTTTTAATTGTTCTTTGTCGGAAATATTACATGAAATAGCAATCGATGTATCCTCGCCAAACTCTCTATTTATTTCAGAAGACACTTCCTCACATGCGTCAAGTTTTCGACTTGTAATTACAACTTTTGCTCCGTGTTGAGCCATTCTATGAGCTATTGCTTTACCTATACCTCTTGAAGAGCCAGTAATTATTGCATTTTTTCCAGTAAGATCAAAAAGAGATGACATAAATTAGTATAGAAGTTAATTTTTTATTATAAGTTATTAAATTCAAAAAATGCAATAATAAAATTTATGTTAATAAGATACATTAAAGATCTAAATAAGTTTGTCAGTGATTATAGAGTGATCCTTTGTGATTTATGGGGAGTCATTCATAATGGTAAGCAAGTTTTTTCTGGAAGCATAGATTTTCTTCATCGAATGAAAGAGAATGAGGTAAAAGTTATATTTATTTCAAATGCTCCAAGGCCTAATTCAGTTGTTCGATCAGGGTTAACAAAAAAACTCGATCTCTCAGAAGATTTATTTCACTCTATCATCTCCTCAGGAGATATAGCGCAAAAAATGATTAATAACTTAAATCATGGCCATAAATATTTTCATTTAGGTCCGAGTAAGGATTATGATCTTCTAGAAGATATTCAGATACAAAAAACTGAGACATTGGAAGAGAGTGATTTTGTTTTGTGTACAGGATTTGATGATGATGAACAGCAAACTCCGACAGACTATGAAGACTTTTTATTAGAAATGAAGAGATTGAATATACCAATGGTATGTGCGAATCCAGACTTGATCGTAATAAGAGGTAATAAAAAAATATTTTGTGCTGGGAGTATTGCGGCATTTTATTCTGATTTAGGTGGTAAAGTGAAACATTATGGAAAACCATATCAAGAAATATATAGCTATGTTTTTGAGAGTGTTTTATCCGAGGGATTAGTTGAGGATAAATCGCAAATGATTGCTATAGGAGATAGTGTAAGGACAGATATAATAGGAGCCAATAATTTTGGTATTAATTCTGTTTTTGTTGAGTCAGGAATTCATAAAAGTGATATTCAAGAAACAGCTGATATTAAAAAATTTTTCAATTCTTATCTGAATCAAGATATTGAACAGATTAATATTATTGAGTCACTGCAATTATGAAAATTTTTACAAGTTATAAGTCATTAAAAAAATATACTAAAAACTCAATACTTCTATTAGGGAATTTTGACGGTATTCATCGAGGACATCAGAAAATAATTGAGTCAGCAAAAAAAATTCAGTCAAAAGAAAATAAGAAAGTTGGTGTATTATTATTTGACCCTCATCCTAAAATTTTTTTTAAGAAAGAAAAAAGAAATTTTTTACTTACTCATATTAATTCTAGATGTGAAATCCTTAAAAGCTATGGATTAGATTATGTAATAGTACTCAAATTTTCGAGTTCAGTAGCAAAAATGACTCCTAATTATTTTTGTAAAAAAATTCTTCTTGAAGGAATTCAAATGAAACATGTTTTTGTGGGTAAAAATTTTAAGTTTGGAAATAATAGAAGTGGAGACTATCAATACTTAAAAGACTTTGGAAAAAAAAATAACTTTTCTGTCTCCCCAGTAAGTATCTTCAAGCTTCCATTGTCATTAGCTAAAAATTTTAATAAGAAAATATTTTCCTCATCCAATGTTAGATTGGCAATTGAAAGTGGTAAAATCAAAATTGCAAATAAAATATTGGGAAGACCATGGTTTATTAATGGTAAAGTTATTAAGGGAGATCAGAGAGGTCGTTTAATAGGATTTCCTACTGCCAATATTGAAATTAAAGACTATTCTCAACCAAAGTATGGTGTTTATGCTGTAACAGTAGAAATGATCAAAAAAAATAGTAAATATAGGCTTTACAAAGGCATAGCAAATTTTGGTATACGCCCAACATTTAATAAAAAGACACCGCTGTTAGAGGTATATTTATTTGATTTTAATTTGAATATTTATAATTCTGCTTTAAAAGTGACATTTATTGATTTCATACGCAAAGAAAAAAAATTTTCAGGTATCGACTCTCTAAAAATGCAACTTAACAAAGATATTTTAAAAGCAAAACAAGTCTTAAGATAATTACAATGACAGCTAAAGATGAAAAACTAGATTTTAGCGAAACTTTATTTTTACCCAAAACAAGCTTTGCAATGAGAGCTGGATTACCAGAACAAGAGCCAACTATTCTGAGTCAATGGTCTAAAAAAAATATTTATAAATCTCTACGTGATAGATCTAAAGATAAGAAAAAATTTGTACTTCACGATGGTCCACCTTATGCAAACGGTCATCTTCATATCGGTCATGCTCTGAATAAAATCTTAAAAGATTTTGTAGTTAGATCTCAGCAAATGCTCAATAAAGATAGTTCATATATTCCTGGTTGGGATTGTCATGGACTACCTATTGAATGGAAGATTGAAGAGCAATATAGAGAAAAAGGACTTAACAAAGATGAAGTCGATATTATTCAATTTAGAAAAGAGTGCAGGGACTTTGCGACTAGATGGATTGACATACAGCGAGAGGAATTTATAAGACTTGGGGTAATTGGTGACTGGTCTAATCCATACACAACAATGTCATTCAAGGCAGAGTCCGTTATTGTTAGGGAATTTTTTAAATTTTTAGAAAATGGAAGTTTATTCAGAGGTTCAAAGCCAGTGATGTGGTCAACTGTCGAAAAAACTGCATTAGCTGAAGCTGAAATAGAGTATAAAGAACATAAATCCACGTGGATATATGTTAAATTCCCAATCATAAAATCTGATGACTCTGAACTATTAAACGCCTCAGTTGTAATTTGGACAACAACACCTTGGACTATACCTGGAAATAGAGCAATAGCTTACGGCGAGGAAATTAAATATTCATTATTCAAAGTCGAGGATGTATCCGATGATAGTCATGCACAAAAGGGAGATTTACTCGTTTTCGCATCTGAGCTTGAGGAATCGATAAAGTCAGAGTGCAGAATAAAATTATTTACTAAAATAAAAGATTTGAAGAATATTAGTGATCTAACATGCTCTCATCCTTTTAGAAATAATGGCTATGATTTTGATGTAAAGCTATACCCAGCTGATTATGTTACACTTGAGCAAGGAACAGGACTTGTCCATATTGCTCCTGGCCATGGACCAGATGATTATGATTTAGGAGTTAAATATAAAATCGATGTTCCAGAAACAGTCGATGGAGATGGAAAATATTTTAATCATGTTCCAATATTTGCAGGTAAGAAAATCTTCAATGATGATGGTTCTGATGCAGAGGCGAATGTTGCAGTTATTATTGAATTAAAAAATGAAAAATCGCTATTAGGCAAAGGCTCTCTTCGTCATAGCTATCCTCATTCGTGGAGGTCTAAGGCCCCTGTTATTTTCAGAAATACACCTCAGTGGTTTATTGGAATGGAGGCAAATGAGCTTAGAAAAAAAGCTTTAGACTCAATCGAAAAAGTAAAATGGTTTCCTGCTCAGGGAAAAAAAAGAATATTTTCTATGATTGAAAATAGGCCTGATTGGGTAGTATCACGTCAAAGAGCATGGGGAGTTCCTCTCTCAATCTTTTATAATAAAAAAACAGGCGCCCCTCTTGTGAATGGTGAGCTAAATAAAAAAATTATTAAGCGTTTTGAAGAAGAAGGATCTGACGCTTGGTTTAAATACTCTAAAGAAGAGTGGCTCAATGGAATCGAGGATCCTGAAAAATATGAAAAAGTTGATGATATTCTTGATGTTTGGTTTGACTCCGGTTGTACACATGCTTTTGTATTAGAAGAGAATAATCAACCATGGCCTGCATCTTTGTATCTTGAAGGAACTGATCAACATAGAGGTTGGTTTCATTCATCACTTTTAGAGTCCTGTGGCACAAGAGACACCGCTCCTTATGAATCAGTTTTGACACATGGTTTTGTACTGCATGAAGATGGTGCAAAAAT
>Ga0255758_10002511_pt1 | contig 16968 bp, 22 predicted proteins | sample 011ome_24_FD_179958 | JGI IMG/M metagenome (GOLD analysis project Ga0255758, IMG submission 179958) | Coastal salt marsh microbial communities from the Groves Creek Marsh, Skidaway Island, Georgia - 011513CT metaG (version 2) | ecosystem: Environmental > Aquatic > Marine > Intertidal zone >...
GAAAGAACAAGTAAAAAACTTTGGAACAAACCGTCAATGGCAAGAACTAGGCAGTGATATGACTAAACTTAGAGGTAAAGTTGATGTGCTTAGTGTTAAGATTGATGACGTCCAACGACATGCACAAGAACTAGCACGATTCACTGATACTATCAAGGTATTAACTTTTACAGGAATCTTGTTCTTGATGACATATCTATTAGTAGTATATGCAAAATATCTTACAGTATCATATTTTGGTTGACATTTTGGTAAAATGAGTCTATAATAGTAGTTAGAAAGTTAGATAGTTAGATAAGGAGCCAAAGACATGGAACTAAACAAACTAATTGACAGATACATAGCAGGTCTACAACGTGATTTTGATAGCAAAGGTTTTACTAATATTAAAAGAGGATTTGCTACAGAAGAAGGTCGCAAGTATATCAAGATTGTTGACGGTTATGTTCAGGACAATGGTGAACTTGAATCACGTAGCGTGGTTGCTTTTATTGAAAAAACAACAGGTGACGTCTACAAACCAGCAGGTTGGAATGCACCAGCAAAGGGTGTTAGATACAACTTAGTTAACGACATTGATTACTTAGAAAATAACTGTGGTTCAGGCCACTTATATAGATAAGGAGACAGTTATGGGTTTAGATATGATGGCATACAGTAAAGCAAGAGCAACTAGTAAAAACTCTAGAGAACTCAGTGCTTGGAGAAAACATCCTAATCTACATGGTTGGATGGAACAGTTATATCGTGAAAAGGGTGGCACTGAAGAGGACTTTAACTGTGTTGAGGTTGAGTTAACTTTAGACGACTTAGATCGTTTAGAGCGTGTGGTGTCACATGGTCGCTTACCTTACACCGCTGGTTTCTTCTATGGTAATCCTGCTGACGAATACTACAGAGATCAGGACATGGCCTTTATTGAAGAAGCAAGAGCGGACATCAAAGGTGGTCGCAAAGTTTATTATAACTCATGGTGGTAAGGAGAACTCAATGAATTTTACTGAATTTGTAATTATTGGTGTTGGCGTTTTAACTATGATAGGAACGGGGATAATCTAATGTTTGATTTTTTTCTAGGAATGTTTGTTGGTGCAGTTATTATTGATGCACTTTGGGCATGGCGTATTGGACTTATTGATACCATTTATCAAACAATGCGTCTTAAACTTAAACTATGGAAGGCAAAGAAATTATAATTTTGGTTGACTTTTAAACCAAAAGAGTCTATAATGAATTTGTTGACTGTAAAAAAGGAGATAGAAATATGGCGGCAACACCACAATGGGAGGTAACTTATTTGTTACCAACTGATACATTATTGTATACTATGGTAGTCAATGCACCTACAAATCATTCTGCATATCAAGTTGTAGAGTCTATGATTCCAGGTGCAAGATGCACAGGCTATCGTCCTTTACATATACCTCGTGGTAACTAATTTAACTTAAGAAAGGAAATCGTTATGATTTTTAAAGTGGCTGGCGTATCAACGCTAAACGGAGTGACTAAAGTAAGATTTGCCAATGATTTAACTCGTGTTAAGATGTTGGCAAAACATGGACACACAGATATTGAACTTAGAGATTTACCTCATGCTATGGATAAACCAGAAGTGTGTGGTTGGTTAAAAGAATCTGAACTTATGCAGGTACCACATTTTGCTGATGCAATCAATGCGGCCTATGACAAGTATCATCTTGTTAAAGTAACTAAGAAACCTGAAGTTTCAATGGACTCTTTAGTTGCTCGTGCAGAAGCAGTTACAGCAGAACAGCCTGAAGGTTGGACCACTGTTAACACAGGCACAGAAGAAACAGCAGAATAACTTTCACTGTTTACCAAAAAAGGCTCTTTGAGCCTTTTTTTGTGGTAAATAATTTTATGGAAGGCTTAGACAACTATAGAAAATGGTGTAAAGAAAATCAAGGTAAGTATTGGGTTTCAGATGAACCATTGACTGGTAACTTTGCTCTATCACCATGGGAAGGTGAATTCTCATACAACAATGTTGGCGAGTACGTTCAGTATCGCAACGGTGAATGGGTAAAAGTTTAACCAAAAAGGTTGTAATTAATCTTTCATAACTGTTATAATAAGTGTTTCGTGCCTATAATAGGGCGAGGCGTGAAAATTTTATTTGCTTAAGGAGAAATGAAATATGCAATTAAACCCACTCCACGATCGCGTGGTTGTAAAACGTATCGATTCAGATACACAAACATCATCAGGTATTATCATTCCAGACAATGCTAAAGAAACTCCGGATCAGGGTGTTATTCTAGCAGTAGGTCAAGGTCGTAGAACAGAAGACGGCACTTTTATTCCTATGTCAGTTAAAGTAGATGACAAGATTTTGTTTGGCAAATATGCAGGTCAAACAGTAACAATTAAAGGTGAAGAACTTCTAGTTCTATCTGAAGAAGAAATTTACGCAACAATCGAAGAATAAGGAGAAAGATAATATGTCAGCAAAAGATGTAAGATTTGGTGAAGTAGCACGTTCAAAGATGATTGAAGGTGTTAACACACTGGCCAACGCAGTTAAAACTACATTGGGTCCAAAGGGACGTAATGTTATTATACAAAAATCATATGGTGCACCACACATTACCAAAGACGGTGTTACAGTGGCTAAAGAAATTGAACTAGAGGACGCTTTAGAAAACATGGGTGCTCAAATGGTTAAAGAAGTTGCTAGTAAAACAGCAGACGAAGCAGGTGACGGTACCACAACAGCAACTATTCTAGCACAGGCTATTGTAAGAGAAGGTGCTAAAGCAGTAGCATCTGGTATGAACCCAATGGATTTGAAACGTGGTATTGACAAGGCTACCACAGTGGTCATTGAAGAACTTGCTAAAGTTTCACAACCATGTGATACTACGCAATCAATTGAACAGGTAGGAACCATTTCAGCAAACAGTGACTCATCAATTGGTAAGATTATTGCAGAAGCAATGGAAAAAGTTGGACGTGAAGGAGTTATCACTGTAGAAGATGGTAAATCACTTGACATGGAACTTGAACTAGTTGAAGGTATGCAGTTTGATCGTGGTTACCTAAGCCCATACTTTATTAACAATGAAGCACAGACAGCAGAACATGCTGATCCATTTGTGTTGCTAACAGACAAGAAAATTTCAAACATTAAAGAAATTCTTCCTGTGTTAGAAGCAGTGTCAAAGCAAGGTAAGCCACTTTTGATTCTTGCAGAAGAAGTTGAAGGCGAAGCACTTGCTACCTTAGTAGTCAACAACATGCGTGGTACTATCAAAACTGTGGCTGTTAAAGCACCAGGCTTTGGTGATAGACGTAAAGCCATGTTAGAAGATATTGCTGTACTAACAGGCGGCACAGTCATCTCAGAAGAAGTTGGTAGAAAACTTGAAGATGCTACACTACAAGATCTTGGTCAAGCAGGTCGTGTTGAAGTATCTAAAGACAATACTATCATTGTTGATGGTAAAGGTGAAGAAACAGCAATTGAATCACGTATTAATAATATTAAAGCAGAAATTGCTAATTCAACTTCAGACTATGATAAAGAAAAAACACAAGAACGTCTTGCTAAACTTTCAGGTGGTGTTGCTGTAATCAAAGTAGGTGCCGCAACTGAAGTAGAAATGAAAGAGAAGAAAGACCGTGTTGACGATGCACTACATGCAACCAGAGCCGCTGTTGAAGAAGGCATTGTGCCAGGTGGTGGTGTAGCACTGGTTCGTGCAAAAACATCAATCGCAGATCTACATGGCGACAATGCAGATCAAGATGCAGGTATTGCTATTGTGTTAAAAGCAATTGAAGAACCACTACGACAAATTGTTGCTAACGCCGGCGGTGAGTCTAGTGTTGTGGTAAACAATGTTTTTGCTGAAAAAGGCAATTACGGATTTAATGCCGCAAATGATACCTACGGTGACATGATCGCTATGGGTGTAGTAGATCCAACTAAAGTAACTCGTTGTGCATTACAAAATGCATCAAGTGTTGCTGGACTATTACTAACTACTGATTGTGCTATCAATGAAATTCCTAAAAAAGATGAAGCACCAGCAATGGGCGGAGGCATGGGAATGCCAGGTATGATGTAGAATAATTAACTACGCAGTTAATGAAAAAAGCACTCTAGATGGGTGCTTTTTTTATATATGCTACTATATCAGATTGCCAGGTTTCAAATAAATATTTGTATCAAAAAACTAGTTATAACAGTCAAAAGACAAATTTAACACACAGGGGAATATGGAACCATGGCAGACAGTAATTTTAAAGTAAAAAACGGTTTAGAAGTTGGTGGATTAACCATCTTTGCGGCCAACGGTGGTATTGCTACAACAGGTAGTATCAGTACAACAGGTGGCTTTGATGGTGTTGACGCAACTTCCATCGCAAACGGTACCAGTAAGGTACAGGTTTATGAAAACACCACAATTGGTTTTAACGTAGGCGGTAGTGCCAACGTTATGACAGTGGCTTCAAGTGGTGATGTTACTATTGCAGGTGACTTAACTGTACAAGGTACTACAACAACAGTTGATTCAACTACAATTCAAGTACAAACATCATTTACATTTGAAGGTGCAACAGATGATGCGAATGAAACAACACTCACAGTTGAAGATCCAACAGCAGACAGAACTATCACACTTCCAGATGCTACTGGTACAGTGGTGTTGAAAGATACTACTGATACACTTACAAACAAAACTTTAACAGCACCAGTTGTTAACAGTATTACTAAAAACGGTACAAACGGCACTGGTGATATTGGTCAAAGTGATAACAAGTTTGGTACTATCTACGGTCTTGCTAGTTCAGCACAATACGCTGACTTGGCTGAGAAATATGAAGCAGATGCTGAAGTAGAGCCAGGCACAGTTGTACACTTTGGTGGTGAGAAAGAAGTGTCAATGTGTGACGTAGATCATTGTCAAGCAGTAGCAGGCGTTGTGTCAACAGCACCAGCATTTAGAATGAATGATGATTTAGAAGCAGAACACGTAGCAATGGTAGCATTACAAGGTCGTGTGCCATGTAAAGTTACAGGTCCAGTACACAAAGGCGACATGATGGTATCAGCAGGTAATGGTATGGCTCGTGCAGAGGCAAATCCAAAAGTTGGTGCTGTTATTGGTAAAGCACTTGAGAATTGGGAAGGTGGCGAAGGCGTTATTGAAGTAGTAGTTGGTAAACACTAATTCTACGCTACAGAGACAATAAAAACAGGAACTTCGGTTCCTGTTTCTATGATAAATACTATAAATTTAAGAGAAATAGTATTCAATGGCATTAACTAGACCTACCCTTAATCAAATTAATACAACAATAACGGCTCTTAACGATCCGTTAACCGTTATTAATAAGAGTGCAACATCAGCCAATCAAGATGTTGGATTTGTGTTTAACCGCGATGGTGGTTCAACAGCCAATGTGGCTGTCATCTGGGACGAAACCAACGATCAATTTGCTCTAGTAACAACATCATCTAGTGGTGCTACTAATGCCAACGTTACTATCAGTGATTATGCTGATGTAAGAGTAGGCAGTGCTTTTGTAGATGATGTCTTAAGAATTGCTCAAAATGCGTCAGGTCTACGTATGACCAACGTAGGTGCTTTTGACAATGACGGTTCAGACAACTTTAGAATATTTTCTACAAACGATTTAATATTAGCCGCTAATGGTGAGTCAGGTACAGCAATTACTATTGACGCAACAAATCAAGATGTAACTATCACAAACGATTTGCGTGTTACTGCTGGTCAGTTCTACTATGGTGGTACTGCTGTTACAGCAACAGCCACAGAACTTAACCACTTAGATGGGGTTACTGGTATTACACTGGGTACTGCTAACGAATTACTAATTGTAGGTTCGGATGGAAGTAGTATTGAAAGTGACGGTACACTTACCATTGACCCAGGCAACAACTATGTTGGTATTAACCAAACCTCTCCTGAAGTAACATTACATATGACAGGCGAAGGTGCTCAAACAGCACAGATTCGTATGGAGCAGTATAACGATAGTGCTGATGCTCCGGATGTAAGAACAAGAAGATACAGAGGCACGATTGCCTCGCCAAGTGCTGTTCAGGCAGGCGATTATCTATATAGAAGTAACCACGAATTCTGGAATGGTTCAGCACTTATTGTTGGTGGACAGTTTGCGTTTGACAACATCAACGATGCCAACAGAACACAGTTTACGATTGCAGTTACCACAGATGGCACATCAGTTGAAGCCAGTTCGAATGACGATGTGCATTTTAAGATTGATGGTAATGACAGTGGTGCGATCACATTTAACAATGCCTATAAGTTTCCAACAGCAGATGGTAGTGCTAATCAAGTGCTACAAACAGATGGCAGTGGAACACTTACATTTGTTGATCAAAGTGGTGGTCTCAGTAATGTAGTTGAAGATACTACACCACAACTAGGTGGTGATTTAGATCTAAATTCAAGTGATATCACTGGCACTGGTGATGTTAACATAACAGGAACTGGCACATTCTCAGGTAATGTGACAGGTGGTAATTTAACCACAGCAGGCACTATGCAGGCTGATCTTGTTAGAAACAGAGAACAGCGTTATACAACTTCAAATATGATGAAGTTTAACCAGTTATACACTGGTGCGGCTATAGGTAGTTACTTTTCACAAAACGAATATCAAAAAATTGTAACAATTATTCCTAGTGGGGATTCTCAAAACTATCAAGTGTCAGGACGCATCTTGTGTCAAACTGCTAGTTCGATACAGACCATAAACTTTATTGCTGGTCTAAGATCAAACACATTACCAGATTTAGATTGGTCTATTGTTTACACTGATGACAACAACGGCACGGCACATTTCAAACCTCAACTGTGGACTAAAGAAACTACCACAGCAGGATTTATCTTTGCTATACAAAAAATTTCCAGTGGTGATTTATACGGAACTGTAACAGTTGATTTAGACGTTATACCTAGAGCAAGTAGCCAACTAGACAATGTTACTGTAAACACCACACAAGACAGTGAGCAAACATCAGTTGATGCAGGATACACTGCCAATGATATGACGTTAGTTCAGCGTTTTAGTGGCACTGATGTAACTTTTGGCGGTGACATGGATATCACAGGTAACATAATACCAACGGCCAACCTAACTTATAATCTAGGTAGTATCACAAACCAATGGCACTCACTATATGTTGGTCCTGGATCATTGTACATCAATGGTCAGAAAGTGCTACAAGAGGATTCAGGAACTATCATTGTCAGTGCTGAGGAAGATCAAAACATCAGCATCGCAACCTCTGGAACTGGTGATATTGAATTTAATCCTGGTGGTACCATTGAATTCAAAGGTAATGTGGTATTAGCCGCAGGCAAGACATTATCACAAGCAGGTGGAGCGGCCGCTGAATTTAGTGCTGGTGTAAAAGCAGATTCAATCACATCAAAGACGGCAGACACAAATCTAACACTGTCAGGTAATGGCACAGGTGTTGTTAACGTTAATGATAGCCTAACAGTAGCCAATGATGTCACAGTTACAGGTAACCTTACAGTCAACGGTGCTACTACAACTGTTAGTTCAACAAACACCGTAATAGAAGATGCTTTATTGTTATTAGCAGACGGACAGTCTGGATCACCAACCAAAGACGCAGGCTTTGTAGTTGAACGTGGTTCATCTACTAATGTTGCTTGGTTGTGGGATGAATCAGCAGATGAGTTTGTTGCTATAACTACATCTGACGATGCTACCACAGTGGGTGATGTTGGAATTACTACGTATGCTAATGTACACGCTAGTTATTTCTTAGGTGATGGTAGTCAACTAACAGGCCTACCAGAAACTTATGGTAATACAGAAGTTCTAGCATACTTAACAGACAACAGTTATGCCACAGAAACATACGTTAATACTGCCAACACCAATATGGGTGGGTATGTTGATAACGCAGTGTCAACAGCCAATGTCAACTTAAAAGGTTATACAGACGGACAACTTGCTAGTTATGCTACAACATCAGCACTAACCACAGCAAACACAAATGTAGTTGGTTATGTTGATGGTGAAGTAACTACATTAAACTCAACTATCACAACAGCAAACACAAATGTAGTTGGATATGTTGACAACGCAGTATCAACAGCCAATGTTAACCTTAAAGGGTACACAGACAATTTAGTTACGACTGCAAACACAAACGTAGTTGGATATGTTGATTCAGCAGTAAGTACAGCGAATGTTAACTTGAAAGGATATGCAGATGCTACTTTCTTAACATCATTCACTGAAACAAATGATTTAACTTCAGCAGTTACCTGGGCAAATATTCCTGATGCTAATGTTCCTGAATCTGCTGTAACACAGCATCAATCAGCACTTTCAATAACAGAAAGTCAGATCAGTGATCTAGGTACTTATGCAACTACATCAGCACTTACAACAGCAAACACAAACGTAGTTGGATATGTTGATGGCGAGATCACAACTGTAAACTCAACTATCACTACAGCAAACACCAACGTTGTTGGTTATGTTGACAATGCTGTATCAACTGCTAATGTTAACTTGAAAGGCTACGTTGATGCAGGTAATACCAATGTAGTAGGTTATGTTGATTCAGCAGTAACCACAGCAAATACTAACTTAAAAGGATACACTGATGGACAGTTAGCCAGTTATGCTACAACATCAGCACTGACCACTGCTAATACAAACATGCAGGGTTATGTGGACAATGAAATTTCAAGTTTAGTAGATTCAGCACCTGGAACACTGGATACTCTAAATGAGATAGCGGCCGCTTTAGGTGATGATCCTAACTTAGCAACAACACTGACAAACACAATCACCACAGCCAATACAAACATGCAGGGTTATGTGGATGGAGAAATTACCACAGTTAATTCTACTGTTACTACTGCTAACACCAATGTAGTTGGCTACGTAGATAACGCAGTCTCAACTGCTAATGTTAACTTAAAAGGTTATGTTGATGCAGGTAATACCAATGTAGTAGGTTATGTAGATAATGCTGTTACAACTGCTAACACAAATCTAAAAGGCTATGCTGATGCTACATTCTTAACAAGTTATACAGAAACAAATGATCTATCAGCAAGTGTTACTTGGACAAATATCCCAGATGCTAATGTTCCTGAATCAGCAGTTACGCAACACCAATCAGCATTATCAATAACTGAAAGTCAAATCAGTGATTTAGGTACTTATGCAACCACATCCTCATTGACCACTGCTAATACCAATATGGGTGGCTATGTTGATAACGCAGTATCGACTGCTAATGTTAATTTAAAAGGTTATGCAGACGCTACATTTGCACAACAAACATTAACAGCAGATCTAGACGGTGCAGACACTTATGGTATTATTAATCTAATAGATCCAACCAGTGCTCAAGACGCTGTTACTTTAGCCTACTTAGAATCAGCATTGTCTAGTGACGTTACAAATATTATCAGTGATGATACCAGTGTTACAGTAACAGACGATGGTATTAATCCTGGATATGTTGAACTAGCAGTAGACGGAACTACACGTGCTAATATCACATCAGCGGGATTAACTGTTACAGGTAATGTCAGTGCTTCTTATGTATTAGGTGATGGTAGCCAACTAACAAATTTACCTGATGCTGGTAACGCATTTACTACTATTGCAGTCAGTGGACAAAGTGATATTGTAGCAGATTCATCAAGTGATACATTAACTCTTATAGCAGGCGATGGTGTTGTTATTACAACCAATGCTGGATCTGATGCTTTAACCATTGCCACATCAGGATCAGGGGACAGTGTATTCCTAAACGATTCTGACTTGGGTGATTTTACCACTGCTAGTGCAAGTGAAGACCTAGGCTTAGTTACAACTTCTGCAACAACATCAGTTGATCTAGGAGAACTAGTAACATCAGGACTATTATATCCTGGACAGTTGGTATTACCAAAATATGCTACTGCTAGTTTACCAAACTCCTCAGTATCAGGACAGTTGGCCTACGACACTGATGAGAACGCTGTTAAGTTCACAGACGGAACACAATGGACAGGATATGCTGGTCTAGCAAGTCCTAATTTTACAGGAACAGCAACATTTGATACCAATGTATTGTATGTTGATGGGACAAATAATCGTGTTGGTATTAACAACAACGCAACTGACATTTCAGGCACATCATTAGACCAACTTATTGTAGGTTCAGGCGCTGGCAATAATGGTGTAGTCATTGATGGCGGTGCAGGTGGTCAAAGTAGATATGGATTCAGTGAAGCAGGCGCGATCAAAGGTGGTATTCAATATGATGGCACTAGCAACCAAATTGAATTTATGGTTGAAGGAATTAGCACAGAAGTTGCGAGTATTGACAGTGACGGAAGTTTCATTCAAACAAAAACTGATGCTGTTAACGCACAAACTGAAGGTGATTACTCTACCAAACGTTATGTTCTACACGGTGTAACTACAGATGATACAGAAACAGAAATATTTGTGGGCGGAGTTGCCTCAACTAGAATTCCAGTACCTACAGACACAACAGTAACAGCAGATGCAGTGTTCACAGCACGTAGAACAGACGCCACAGGACACTCAGCAGGATTTAAAGTTTCGGCAGTAGCGGACAACTTCTCAGGCACAACAGCAGACGTTGGCTCAGTGTATGAAATTATTATAGCAGATGATTCAGGTAACCTAGCAGTTGACCTACAGGCAGACGACACTACAGATACAATTAAAGTTTTAGTGCAAGGTGAAGCCAGTAAAACTATACGTTGGATGTGTGTGGTAACCACAGTAGAGGTATCACAATAATGGAAACCATAGAGATTGTTGATCCAGGTAATGCAAGACACGGCACTATTGTGTTGGATGAAGCAGTGTATAAATTAGAAAAATATCAAGACAGTGCTCTGGTAGAGACTGTAAACTGTGCAGATCTAACAGATGCACAAACAAAAGCAACGGAGTGGACAGATGGCGTTTAGATCACGATCATTTAAAATTGACAACAGACTGGGCAAATACTTTATCAACGGTGTTGACCAAGCCGCTGAAGTATCAACAATTGAATCAACAGTTGATAGTTTAAGTGATAAAGCAAGAGGATGCTTTACAACAAACACTGGACAGGCGACACTGACAACCAGTTATGCGATTATGAACATTGGCACAGAAAACTATGCCACGTCAGGTGATTTTACACTATCAAGTTCAAGAGTCACAGTGAACAAGACTGGGACGTTCTTGATAACATACAATTTGACCACAGACTGCACTGGTGGCACAGCAAGGACAGAAAGTGAGGCCTATCTTTATCAGAATGCTTCAGCAGTCCAGGGAACATATGGTGGTATGTATAATCGAACCTCTGGTAGAGGATTAGCACACTGCGGAGCATCGATGATCATTGATGTCACTAGTGGAGACATATTCGATGTCCGTGCCCGGAAGGTTGGATCAGACACGGTGGTCCAGGCACAGAACGGCATACAATTAACATTCGTTGAACTATAATATTTGTATAAATATAAAAAATAGGAAATAAAAGATGGCAACAGAAATTCAATATAGACGAGGTAGTGGTACGCAGAATGATGCGTTTACTGGTGCTCTTGGCGAAATTACAGTAGATACTACGCAGAAAACACTTAGAGTGCATGATGGTAGTACGGCTGGTGGTATGGCTCTTGTAAGTTCAACTTACACTGGAGACGTAACTATTACCGGTAGTATCACTGCTAGTAGTTTTGTAGGTGTTGATTCAACAGCCATTGCTGATGGTACATCAAACGTTCAAGTATATTCAAGTGGTAATATTGCTGTTTCAGTTGCAGGCGAAGGAAATGTAGCAGTGTTTGCAGATAATGGTCTACATCTAGGAGCAGGCAATTATCTATATGGTCAATCAACATCAGCACAGTATGCTGACTTGGCAGAAGTCTATGCTACTGATCAAGAATACGAAGCAGGTACTGTGGTAGTATTTGGTGGTGAAAAAGAAGTAACAGAAAGTCGTGCACCACATGATCGTAAGGTAGCAGGCGTCATTTCAACTGCACCAGCACACAAAATGAATGCTGATGCTGAAGGTCAAGCCATTGCACTAACAGGTCGTGTTCCAACAAAGGTTAAAGGTCCAATTGACAGAGGTGATCTTGTGGTAACCAGTAATTTAGTTGGCGTAGGTCAAAAACTAAATGATGCTCAATATCTACCAGGCATGGTTTTAGGTAAAGCCTTAGAATCAATTGAAGACGATCAAGTTCACACAATCGAAGTAGTAGTTGGTCGCTTATAAAAAGGTTGACAATCTAACCAAAAGATCATATAATATCCTTATAACCTAACGAATTAAGGACAATATGAAACAACCTTGGGAAATAATCAAAGACTTAGAAGCAGACAATTCACGTCTTGCTAAAGAAGCCATTATTGTCAATGAAGCAGAAATTGATAATGAACCATTCTTTAATGGCATCAAATTGGCTCTTGATCCATTGATCACATTTGGTGTTAAAAAAGTTCCTGAAAAGAAGGACGACCATGGTGATGGTCTTAAACTAGAAACATTTGCCAAAGTTGCAGAAGCATTGGCCAACAGACAGTTAACAGGTAATCTTGCTACGAGCACAGTCAATGATCTAATGCGTAAAGCCACACAAGATCAATGGAATCATTGGTATAGACGTATTCTTATTAAAGATCTACGCTGTGGAGTATCAGAAAAAACAATCAATACCTCAGTTAAAAAAGCCAATAAACTTCAATATGAAGTTCCTGTGTTTACCTGTCAACTAGCACATGACTCTGCTAACCATGAAAAGAAAGTTGTAGGACAAAAACTAGTCGAAGTTAAACTAGATGGTGTTAGAGTAATCACAGTGGTACATCCAAATGGCAAAGTTGATCAGTACAGTCGCAATGGTAAAGAACTGGTTAACTTTGACGCAATTAAACATCAGATTAGCAAACACGCATTTACATTTGGGCAACCTGTGGTATTAGATGGTGAGGTTATGTCAAGTTCATTCCAAGATCTTATGAAACAGGTACACCGTAAAGAAAATGTCACAGCAGATGATGCTGTACTACATCTGTTTGATATTCTAACACTAAATGAATTCCTACGTGGGCAAGGTCAGCATAGACAGATTGACCGCAGTGTCAGTTTAGATGCTTGGTATAACGAATTTAAAGATCATTTGCCTAATGTTAGTGTAGTAGGTCGTGAACTAATTGATCTAGACACAGATCAAGGACAGACTCAGTTTAAAGAACTTAATCAACGTGCAATAGATGGTGGTTATGAAGGTATTATGATCAAAGATCCAGAAGCCAAATATGAATGTAAAAGAACCACAAGTTGGTTAAAACTTAAACCATTTATTGAAGTAACTCTAGAGGTTGTAGACGTAGAGGAAGGTACCGGCCGTAATGAAGGTCGATTAGGTGCATTTATTTGCGAAGGAGTAGATGATGAGCGTAGCATTAGGGTTAATTGCGGTAGCGGTTTTACCGATAGTGATAGGGATAATTTTTGGGATAATAGAACAGAGATCCTGGGAAGACAAGTGGAAGTCAGAGCAGATGCAATCACAAAAAACCAAGACGGGTCGTACTCGCTGAGATTTCCAAGATTCTTAAGATTTAGAGGGTTTGAACCAGGTGAGAAAATATAATGGGTCGACCACAAAATCCAAAAACTTGGTTGCAACGAATTAAAAAACGTTCAGCACATCATTATGCTTTGTTTAAAGACGATTTACCATTTGGTCATAAAGTAGAACGTGATCGAACCAAATATACACGCAAACAAAAACATAAAAATAAAGGAGAAGATCAATGAAGATAGAAGTAAATGATCAAATGTTACAAGATGTTACAAATGATATTGTAGCCAAAATTGATGAACTACTAGGTAAAGAAGTTGATCCATTGGCAATCGCTGGTGTATTAATGGCACAGGCATTACAGATGTATAAAACTATGTTACCTGAAGGTGACTATAAACAGTTAGCAGAAGAATTGCCAAACATGGCTGAACAAGCAAACAAATGGGAAATAGATAATGCTACAAAATTACACTGAAGAATCTTTAACTGTTAAAGAAGTTGATCAATTAATTAAAACTTTAATGTCAACTATAATTAACAACAGTGAGTATTTTTATACTAGTACTGTTGACAATAAATATTCAAAATTGACAAATCAAGGACAAGAGTATATAGTTAAAGTATTAAATCATTTACTGCCTTTATTAGCAGAAGCAGAAAGAGAAGATTTACAGGAACGTGCTAGAGATCTTACACTAACAATATTGTCTAACAAGGAAACAAAATGAACTCAACATTGATAGCATTAATGGTTATACTAGGCGGACAGGTACAAGAAGCCGCTACATTTAATACTTTAGAAGAATGTGAAGCCGCAAGAGTAAACCTTGCAGAAACACAGAGTTTCTGCTATCAAAAACCTGAAGTTGACATTGATCAAGCAATGGATCAGTTAGGTAATATCATGCGTAAAATGAAACAGCAGTTAGACGCAATCTCAGACAAAAATAAACAATCGACATAATTTTGGTTAAATTAGTTTACCAAAACATTTGCACAAAAAATAAACAGAGTATATAATAATAAAATACTGATAGGGTTGTCAGTTATTTTAATTAAAAGAAAAGGAAATTAAACAATGGCTAGAACTAAGAAAGTAGTACGTACTACAAACTTAAACAAAGTTAAGAACCAGAAAACATTTATTGAAACATATCTACGTGGCACAGGACGTACATTGTCGCCAGCACAAGCAAAAGCAAACTACGGTATTGCTCAGTTACCTGCTAGATTATATGAAATGAAACAAGCAGGTCTTGTTGTTAAAACTGTTAAAAATTCAACAGGCAAAACAGCATATAAAATGACTGCCCGTGACGTTAACGGTTCACGTGCTAGAGTATTTACTGCTGGTATTCCTGCGTAATAGACACTAGATTTTTAGTGATAAAAAAAGCACCCCTAGGGGTGCTTTTTTATTGGGTTCAAAATATTAATATTTTGCTTTACCTGAAATATCAAGTGCTGAGCCTGATAAATCATAGAGTGTATATGCTACTGAAATACTGTTAGCAGTTTTCCAAGCATCAACTGCCGCTTGATGTTCTGCTGGTACTTTAGTAGCACCAAAGTATGTGTCTAATTCTGTTTCGTTTTCAAAAAAGAAAACAACACAACCAGTGTCTTCGCTAGCCATTTTTGGATACTGATTATTTGCGTTTGCAAATGCAGTTGCGTATGCTGAATCAGCAAGACTATCTGGTATTAAACCAACAGCGCCAGCATCGGTTGTATGAATGTGCAATAAGTAAGCCATTTTTAAAATTCCTCAATTAACGTTAATTTCTATAAAATTGTCAGAGCACGTCTGTTCTAACATATACTTATTTATTGACTTTTAGAAAAAAAGAATGTATAATGATTGTTTACTGATAGAAATAATGAGGCAAAAAACTATGATTTATAGAGTAGTAGTTTCAATAGTTGCTATAGTACTTACAGCGATATACGCTATTTCACACCAAGTTGTAGAACAACACAAACAAGATAATCCAAAAGTAGTAGTAAAACAAGTAGATAAAAACGTAATTCAATTATATCAAGTAAAACCACTTCATACCAGCGACAAACAGTTAGACTGCCTTGCTCGTAACATATTTTTTGAAGCAGGTACAGAAAATGAATTGGGAAAATATGCGGTTGGACAGGTAACCATAAATAGACTTTACCATGGATATTGGGGTAATACCATCTGTGAAGTTGTCTATGCTAAAGCACAATTTTCGTGGACTAAAAGTGGTAAATTAAAAAATGCTCGTATTAAAGGGCAAAATTGGGAAGACAGTTATCGTGTAGCAGAAGCCATGTTGAGTGGTATCAGAGTTCGTAATTTAGAAAAGGCTTTGTTCTATCACGCAGACTATGTTAATCCATTTTGGAAAATGGAAGAAACACAGATAGCCAAAGTTGGTAGACACATATTTTATGAACAAGCAGAAGGTTCATGGCTTAGAGTTATAGATTAGTTTGGTTGACTTTTAATCCAAAAGACTCTATAATATAGTTGTAAGTGGCAATTTTATTTTAAGAAAGGGTAAATTATGCAATTAAAAAAACTAGCAATAGCAGTAACAGGCGCTCTGTTAATAGCAGGGTGCAATGGTACTACTGAAATTAAACCTGACAAGGATCCATCAGCAGAAGTTAATAAACCTAAACCAGTAAGTACGGTATTCAATCGTCCAAAAGGTCCTACTCAAATTGAGTTTGGTATGGATGGACAGTTTGTTAGTATTACTGCAACAGGTACTGCTCCAATCGCAGGTAACAATGCTTATTCAATTGAGCAGGCAGTGACTGCGGCAACATTGAGAGCAAAACGTAATCTTAGCGAATTCTTAACAGAAGAAATGAACACACAGAGAACTATTAATGTTATCTCTCACACTGTTCAAAAATCTAAAGAGAATACACTCAACGGTATGATTGATACACCAATAGTGATCAACGATGATCTATTTGATATCAATGGTAATCTTGCAATGGAAGATGCTATTAACAATCCTACTGGCGAAGTACAAGCGCCAGAGATCACAGGCTATCCAGGTGCACCTAACTCAAACGAGCAAAAAGTTGCTGAAACTGTTAAAGAGAATATTGTAGCACAAACTAAAAATATTCTTAGAGGTGTTTACGTTATTGAAGAAAAAGTTAATCCAGAAGGAAGAACAGTTAACGTAACCATTGGTGCTTCATCAAACTCAATTAATGCGGCCAATGAACTCAAGGCGGCGCTAACAGGAGAGTAACATGATTAAATTCGCGTTAGGATTTATTGTTGCTCTGGCTATATTGAATCCAGACACTACCAAGGTCTGGGCAAGTAAAACAG